>CABEDR010000014.1_pt1 | contig 7425 bp, 7 predicted proteins | sample 3423071 | NCBI WGS metagenome assembly CABEDR01 (sample SAMEA5534331, study PRJEB31848) | metagenome | biome: tundra; feature: field; material: soil | place: USA | collected 2013-05 | depth 0.15 m | reverse complement strand
CGACGGTGGGGGCGGGGCTATCCGCCGCGGCGGCAGCCTCGTTACGCTGCACCGGTGATCTCTGCGTCCTCGGGGATGCCCACATCGACGTCCTCGTCCGCCTGTCCGGGCCGCCGGCCGAGGAAACGGACACCCCGGTGCGCGCCGTTCTCAGCGCGGGCGGCCAGGCCGCGAACGTGGCAGCCTGGATTGCCGCGCTCGGCGGCCGGAGCCGGCTGATCAGCGCACTGGGCAATGACGCCGGGGCCAGGCTGGTCGCCGAGGAACTGACCCGCCGGGGCGTCGAGGTGGCCGGGCCGGTCATCGCAGGCCGGACCGGCATCATCGTCGCGCTATCGGACGGCGGCGGGAAGCGGTCGGTGCTGACCGACCGCGGAGTCGGCCCCCAGCTGTCGGCCGCCGCGCTCGACGATAGCTGGCTGGACGGCTGCGCCTGGCTGCACCTGCCCGCCTACAGCCTCGTCGCGGCGCGGGCGGTGGCGACGATGGGAGCGATGCCGTGACGGTCGCGCTGCTGCTGGTCGACGAGGTGGCCAGTGCGCTCAGGCTGGGTGAGCCCGTGGTGGCCCTGGAGACGACCCTGGTCTCGCATGGCTTCTCGGGCGGCCGCGGCCTGGCCGCCGCGCAGGCGGCCGAGCAGCGGGTCCGGGCGCACGGCGCGATCCCGGCCACGATCGGCGTAGTCGGCGGCGCAGTCCGGGTTGGGCTCGACGCGGCCGAGCTTGAGCGCTTCGCCGAGGCCGGCCCGGCCGCTCGCAAGGTGGGCGCCCGCGACCTGGCAGCCTGCGCGGTGCAGGGCGCTCTGGGTGCCACCACCGCCGGCGGCACCCTGGCCGTGTGCGCCAGTGCGGGAATCCGGTTCATGGGGACCGGCGGCATCGGCGGTGTGCACCGCGGCTTCGCCCAGAGCCTCGATATCTCCGGTGACCTCCCGCAGCTGGCCCGCACCGCGGCAGTCGTGGTCTGCTCAGGGGCCAAGTCGATCCTGGATGTGGCCGCCACCGCCGAGCTGCTGGAGACCCTTGGCGTGCCGGTGCTCGGCTGGCAGACCCGCACACTGCCGCTGTTCTACAGCGCCGACGGCGGCCCGCCGGTTTCCGCCACCGTGTCGGACGCCGCCGAGGTGGCTGGCATCGCCGCGGCCGCACTGGCAGCTGAGCCCCGGCTCGGGCCTGCTGCTGGCCCGGCCGCCTGCCGGCGGACTCGACCTGGCCGAGGTGATCACGGCGGCAGTCGGCCGCGTGCACCGGGCCGGGGTCAGCGGACAGGCGGTGACTCCGGCGGTGCTGACGATGATCGAGGAACTGAGCGGCGGCCGCAGCGTGGCGGTGAACCAGGCGCTGATCGCCGACAACGCGGCGCTCGCCGCCCAGGTGGCGGTCGCCTACGCAGCCGGGGCCTGAGCAGCGGAGTGCGGTGTATCCCGGCGCGGTACGGGGGCTGGCAGTCGGGTGAACACTGGCCCGGTTAATGCCGTTTTGAAGGCTAAATAGTTATCAATGTCGCGCTGATAATCCGGGACAGGCGTGATTACTGCGCCGCCGAGGGTAGTAAAACCTGGCGCCCGAGCGACGCGCAGGGGGGGTCCTGCGCAAGCACGGTAAGCGGCCGGGCGCAGGATCGGGGGAACACATGACCAGCGCGACCAATTATGCGGCGGCGTCACCCGTCGCCGCCGAAGAGACTCGGGTCACTGGGCGCCGGGTCATCCAGTACATCGTCGACGGATTCCTGTCATCGATCATCCCGTACGTGCTGTATTTCGCCCTGAACAGGGGGCACGGGGGGGTGCACGTCCTTGGCGTCATCGTCGCGGCGGTCCTGTCGATTGCGTGGTACGTCTGGTACTGGGTCTTCCGGCCGCACCGGGCGAACGGGCAGACGTTCGGCATGCAGCTGTTCAGCGTCCGGGTGATCAGCAAAGATGGCGGCCCCGCCAGCATCGGGCAGCTGCTCGTGCGGTGGATCTTCCTGATTGTCGACACCCTGTTTGCCTGCCTCGTCGGGCTGATCACGATCCTCTGCTCGCGGCAGCGCCAGCGAGTCGGCGACCATGTCGCCAGCACGCTGGTCATCCGCGCCAATGGACTGCCGAGTCCGCCGCGGGTGGACGACACCGGAGCGGGCGCGGCCGGCCCGGTCGCATAGACCCAGAAAGGCCGCCCATCAGCAGCTCGGCCGGCCGGATGACGGTCAAGCCGGACCGTCCGGCCGTGCTGTGGGCCGGGTACGTCTGCGCCCGGCTCGTCGAGATCGCGCTCATCGGGATCTGGATCGGCTTCGTCTTCGTTGCGGTCGGCGAGCGCTCCCGCGCCAGTTACCTCGGCGTATGGGATGTGCTCGCCGGCTGCTACCTGGTGGTCGGCGCCGCGGTCGTCCGGCACCGGCGCTATCACCAGGCAGGGGTCGTGACCAGCACGCACGTCGCCGGCTGGCGCGGTGTGCTGATCTCGCCGCGGTTCAATTTTGCCTGCATCCTGGGTGCCAGCCTTGCCGGGCTGTCCAGCGCGGCGTCGGTGCTCTACTACGGGCACTCGGCGGGCGCCCGGATCACCGTGGTCGGGTCGGCGGCGATCTTCTTCGCGTGGCTGCTGCTGCATGCCGGCTACGCGCGTCTTTATGCCGGGCTCTGCTACGAGACGGCCTCCGATGAGCGCCCGCTGGAGTTCCCGCGATGCTCGCGGCCCGGCCCCGTCGACTTCATGTATTTCGCTTTCACCGTCGGCACGTCGTTCGCGGTCTCGGACGTCAATGTGACGGCGCCCTCGATGCGCTGGCATGTGATGGCGCACAGCGTGCTCAGCTTCTTCTACAACGCGATCGTCCTGGCCCTGGCCGTCGGGATCCTGACCGGCCGGTGACTCGGGGCCCCGCGAAGCCGCCGGGGCCTGAGCCAGGCTAAGCGCCTGCCTGCGCGCGCGCACAGCTACTCCATCGGGGGGCATCCGATCGTCCAGCCGCTGACCTCGCCCGGTGAGGACTGGCGCTGGTGCTACGTCGACGAGGCTCATGTCTGAGCAGCTGGGCGCATCCCGGACTCGGTATGCAGGGTGGTTAGTGTGTCGACCCAGCGTGCAACCGGCCCGTTGAGGGCATCGGCGGCGGCGGGCCTGATCGAGCCCATGACGTTATAGAGCCGGGGTGATCCTGCCGGGATCGCGGCCGGCGTCCGCGCGGCCGTGGTGATGATCTCATTGAGTTCCGGCAGTCTGGCCGGCGGTACATAGGGCGCCGAGACCGCCCAGCCATCGGCCTTGGCGCCGACAAGGTCCGGTGCACGGGGCCCGATGACGCCGAGCCACACGGCGATGTCGCGAGCGGGTCAGGGCCCCCGCTGAATATGAGGAGCGTCGTGGTAGCTGCCCTCATGGCTATGCGGCTCTCCACTCCAGCTAGCACGAATGATGTCGATGGCCTCGCCGAGCGCTGCGGGTGCCTGCCCCGTTGGGGAGCAGATCTCCGACACGCTGCGCACCTGGTCACGCTGGCCGCTGTGGTGACGTCGAGTGCACCAGCAGGTCCGCGCTCAGGTTCTGCAGTGCGCTGGTGAGCCGCGCGCAGGGCGGGATCCTCCGCTCGCCGAGTGCCCGGGCTGCGGCCCCGACCTCGTCAAGCAGCCCGGAGATGCTCCGATAGTCAGCTTCCAGCTTGTCGACCACCGGGTTCAGATCCGGGTTCGCCCGCCGCAGCTGGGGAAACAACATCGTCGACTCGCCGTGGTGATGGGAGCGGACGAACCGGTACCGCAGGCAGTTGACTTTCAGCTGCCAGAGCGGGCCACTGGCCGCCAGCGATCTGAGTCCGGCCTCGACCTCCGGCGCCGGCCGGCCAGCCGCCACGTCCGCGGCCAGCTGGCGGACCGTCCTGAGGTCGCGGCGGATCATGTCGTGCATCCATCGCAGCTCCGCCGCCAGCGCCTCGCCCTGCGGGCTGGGGCGGGCCTCCGCCGTCGTCATCGCGGCTCAGCGCCCTTCCTGTTCAGCCGTACCGACCCGCCATCTTGGCCGCACCGCCATTTTGGCGCAAAAAGGCAGTGTCAGGACGCACGACGCGGTGCCGTGGCTACTGGTGGTAGCGGTGCATGGCGTGGTGGTCCGAGCTTAGTGCTGACTAGCGGAAATGGCTCGTGTCATGGAGTCAATCACTGACGATCCTCTGTGATCATCGGGAGGCCCGGCATGGGGCGGGCCGCAGCTCGGGCCGGATGCGCCTAGCCCCGCAGGCCACGCCCCCGTGCGGTGTGCTTGGGTCGTCTGGTGACCCTGGCTGCCGTTCTCGAGCTTCTGGGCGCGGGCGTGCTGGCCGGCATCGCCAGCACCGTCGCAAGCCTGGCGTCCATCGTCTCGTACCCGGTGCTGCTGGCGCTGGGACTGCCGCCCGTCAGCGCGAACGTGACGAACACGGTGGCACTGGTGTTCACCGCGGCGGGGGCGGCTGCCGGGTCGCGCCAGGAACTGGCTGGTCAGGGTCGGCTGGTGGTCCGGCTCGGCCTGCTGACGGCGCTCGGCGGGGCGGCCGGTGCCGCACTGCTGCTGCTGTCCCCGGCGGCGGCGTTCGAGGCGGTTGCGCCCGTCCTCATCGGGGCTGCCTCGCTGCTGCTGATCGTGCAGCCGATGATCCGGGGACTGAACGCGCGGCCGGGCGGCGAGCACAGCCGCGGGCTTCGCGCCGCCCTGACCGCGGTGGCGGTTTACGTCGGGTATTTCGGCGCGGCCGGGGGGATCCTCATGCTGACGGTCCTGACTGCCATGCTCGATAAGCCGCTGGCCAGGACGAATGCAATAAAGAACGTGGTGTCCGGGCTCGCGAATACGGCGGCGGCTGTGGGCTTCGCCCTGTTCGGGCCGGTTCGGTGGACGGCGGTGGCGCCCCTTGCGGCGGGCTTCCTCATCGGCGGCTGGATCGGGCCCGCGCTGGTCCGCCGGCTTCCCGCGCGGCCACTGCGCACCGCCATCGGCGCGGGCGGCGTGATCCTTGCGGTCAAGCTCGGCCTCGACACCTATCGCTGACGCGCCGCCCTGCGGTGCGCATCCGCGCACGATCGATCAGGACCGCCGGCGCGCGGGATCGGGCTGCCGTCCCTTACTCCGGGCTGACTCCGGTGACCCAGCCGAGATGAGCCAGGCGGGTGGCAAGGCGCCCGTCGGCGGTGATCAGCTCCATGCCCAGGCGTTCAGCGAGCGCAACATAGATCATGTCGCAAACCGGCCAGTTGTCGGAGCGCCGGGCAGGCTCGAACGCTCGGGCCTCGTCCCTGGGGGTGTCGGCCCGGCGCAGTGGTATCCGGAGGGCTGCAGCGGCGTCGGCGGCGGCGCTCCATCTGCCGCGGCGAATCCCGGTCAGCAGCGCGCTTGTCGTCTCCGGCCAGAGCAGGCCCGGCGCGACGGGCTCGGTGTCATCTGCGGCCCATTTTGCGAACAGGACCCTGGCGGGCGCATCACTGCCGACGTCGGGTGCTACCAGGTCCACGACGACTGAGGCATCAACGACGGGCATGACGGTCCTCGACCACCAGCGAGGCGGCGCTCGGTCCTGCCGCGTCGGGCAGACCTGCTCCACCGATCAACGTCGTCGAGCCACGCCTGGAGATCGCCGGTCCTGGCAGCGCCGTGCTCACGCCCCGGGTCATAGATGACGGCAACGCGCTCCAGGTGGCGCCATCGATGTAGTAGCTGTTGCCGCGCTTCCCGGCGGGAGCCGGGTACGGCTGCGGGTCAGCCGGTGTTCTGCAGGCCCGCGGCCACGCCGTTGACCGTGAGCAGCAGCAGCCGCTGCAGCCGCTCCGGCTCCTGCCCGCCGCCGCGCAGCGCGGTGAGCGCGTGCAACTGCAGGTGGGAGAGCGCATCGACGTACGGGTCGCGCAGCGCGACCGCGCGCGACAGCACGTGCCGGTCGGCCAGCAGCCGGTCGTGCCCGGTGACGGCCAGCACCAGCCGCATGGTCAGGTCGTACTCATCGCGGACCATCGCAGTGAGGTCAGCCCTGCCGCCGAGGGCGAGGTAGCGCATGGCGATCTCCCGGTTGGTCTTCGCCAGGCTCATCGCGGCGTTGTCCAGCAGCACGGCCAGCAGCGGCCAGCCCGCATAGGCGGCCTGCACCTCGGCCATGCCGCGTCCTTTCTCCGCGGCCGCCAGGCCACTGCCCAGCCCGAACCAGCCGGGCAGGTTGATTCGCGTCTGCGCCCAGGCGAATACCCACGGAATCGCGCGCAGATCGTCCAGTCCGGTGGCAGCCGCGCCGCCGCGGCGGGCCGGCCGGGACCCGAGTCGCATTCTGCTGATCTCCTCAAGCGGGCTGATCCGGGCAAACCACTCGGCGAATCCCTCGGCCTCGACCAGTGTGCGGTAGGCGCGCAGTGCGCCGGCCTCGATCTCGCTGGTTACCTTGCTGAACTCGGCTGCGCCTGCCGCCTGGCTGCCGGACTCGCCGCCGCGGCTCCCGGAGCCGGGACTCTCGCGCGCACCGGCCGGGCGACTGGCGCCCGCCGTCCGGCCGTTGACTGGGCGGGAAGCGGCGGTGGCGAGCAGCACTGCGGAGGTGACCTGCTCCAGGTGCCGTTGCGCGATGACCGGATGGCCGTATCGCGCGAAGATGACCTCGCCCTGCTCGGTGACCTTGAACCGCCCGTCCACCGAGCCCGGCGCCTGCGCGAGCACGGCGCGGCCAGCGGGACCGCCGCCGCGACCCAGCGCGCCGCCGCGGCCGTGGAACAGCGTCAGCGTGATGCCGCGTTCGCCGGCCCACCGCGCCAGCCGCTGCTGCACAGTGAACAGCCGCAGCGTCGCGCCGACGGGCCCGAGTTCTTTCGCCGAGTCCGAGTAGCCGAGCATCACCTCAAGCTGCCGCCCGGTCGCCGCTAGCCGGGCTGACACCGGCTCCAGCGCGATCATGTCGTCCAGCACCTCAGTGGCATTTGCCAGGTCGGCCCCGCTCTCGAAGAGCGGGACGACGTCCAGCACTGGCGGACGGGCCCGGCGCAGGGCATGCTGCGCGAGTTCGTAGACGGCGGCAATGTCCGCGGCGGACCGGGTGAAACTGACCACGTAGCGCCGGCACGCGTCCTCGCCGAGCTTCTCCTGGATCGAGGCGATCACCGGGAAGGCGGCGAGCACCTCACGCGTCTGGGCCGAGCGCGCCGACCCGGACCGGATCTCTTTCAGGGCGCGCGCATGAGCGGCGCTATGCTGCCGGATTTCCAGCTCGGCCAGATGAAAGCCGAAGGTCTCGGCCTGCCAGCGCAGGTGCTGGAGCTCGCCGAACGCCTGACGGCCAGCTCCCGCCCGGTCCAGTTCCTGCTGCAGCAGGCTGACGTCGGCAATGAACTCCGCCGGGCCGCGGTAGGCGAGGTCGGGATCATGCAGCCGGGTGGCGCGCAGCCGCCGCGCGGCGTACAGGAGGTAGGCGCGATAGGGCTCGGCTGGCGAG
>CABEDR010001079.1_pt1 | contig 7614 bp, 4 predicted proteins | sample 3423071 | NCBI WGS metagenome assembly CABEDR01 (sample SAMEA5534331, study PRJEB31848) | metagenome | biome: tundra; feature: field; material: soil | place: USA | collected 2013-05 | depth 0.15 m | reverse complement strand
GTGAAGACCTCGGCGATCTGCCCGGCCAGCGCCGCGGTCACGGTGCCGTTGGCGGCGATGACACCGCCGTAGGCGGAGACCGGATCGCACGCGTGCGCCTTGCGGTGCGCGTCGGCCAGGTCCGTGCCGACGGCCAGGCCGCACGGATTGGAGTGCTTCATGATGGCCACGCACGGCTCGGCGAAGTCGAAGGCGGCCCGCCGGGCTGCTTCACCATCGACGTAGTTGTTGTACGACATGGCCTTGCCGTGCAGCTGCTCGGCGGCCGCAATTCCGCCCGCGGCCAGACCGCCCGCAGCCGCTTCGCCCGCGGCTCCCCCGCTGGTGTACAGGGCGCCGCCCTGGTGCGGGTTCTCGCCGTAGCGCAGCACGTCCCGGCGGGTCCACAGCGCGCCGATCACGTCCGGCCAGCCGGTCTCGCTGGCGGTCGCGTCGGGCGCGTATGCCGCGGCGAACCAGGATGCAACGGCAGCGTCATAGGCGGCCGTGCGGGCATAGGCCGCGGCGGCGAGGCGGCGGCGCTGCCCGAGCGTGCAACCACCCTGGCCGACAGCGGCCCGCAGATCATCGTACTGCGCCGGGCTGGTGATCACAGCAACGCTGGCATGGTTCTTGGCGGCGGCGCGGACCATGGCCGGGCCGCCGATGTCGATCTGCTCCACGCACTCCTGCGGCGCAGCCCCGCTCGCCACCGTCTGCTCGAACGGATACAGGTTGGAGACGAGCAGCTCGAACGGCGCGATCGACAGCTCGGCGAGCTGCGCGGCGTGCTCGGGCACGCTGACATCGGCGAGCAGCCCCGCGTGCACCGCCGGGTGCAGCGTCTTGACCCGGCCGTCCAGGCACTCGGGGAACCCGGTGACAGCCTCGACCGCGGTGACCGGGACACCCGCGGCAGAGATCGCCGCCGCCGTGCTCCCGGTCGAGATAATCTCGATGCCCGCCGCATGCAGCGCGCTGGCCAGGGACTGCAGCCCCGTCTTGTCGTAGACGCTGATGAGCGCCCGCCTGATGGCTACCTTGCTCAACTGCCGATCCTCACCTTCCGGCCGTGGACTGACCATCCGTCACGAACCATGCGGCTCACGGTCTGCGTCAGCAGCGCGCGCTCTGCCACCTTGATCCGCTCGTGCAGCGACGCCTCATCGTCGTCGTCAAGCACCGGTACCGCCGCCTGGGCAATCACCGGGCCGGTGTCGGTGCCCGCATCCACCAGGAACACGGTGCAGCCCGTCAGCTTCACGCCGTAGCCGAGAGCGTCCCGAACCGCGTACATGCCGGGGAACGACGGTAGCAAGGCGGGATGGGTGTTTATCAGACGACCGCCGAACCGGTCCAGGAAGCAGCCGCCGACCAGCTTCATGAAGCCCGCGAGGATGATCAGGTCAGGCTCGAATGCGGCGCAGGCGGCCGTGAGGGCCCGGTCCCACTCGCCGCGGTCGGGAAAGTCGCCGAGAACGCAGGTGAAGGTCTCGATCCCGGCAGCGCGCGCCCGGTCAAGTCCGGCTATGCCAGCCCGGTCGGCGCCCACCGCAGCCACCCGCGCGCCGAGCGAGTCGTCGGCGCACGCGTCGAGCAGCGCCTGCAGGTTGGTTCCCGCGCCCGATACCAGCACGACCAGCGTTGCGGTCATCTTAAGCCTCTCAGCATGTAAGCAGGTGAGTACACTAACCATTCTGCTTAGCTGCTTAGAGACCGGCTTGGTCCGCGCGGCCCCCAGTTCTCAGGCTGTCTAGAGCGCGCCTAGTACTACAGCCGCAAGCTGAGATGTTGCGGCCCGGCGTGGCTGCGTGACATAAAGGGGCCACCGCGGGATCTTCTGGGGTGTGATGGACCTAGAAGATGATGCGGTGGCCGTGCCGCCCAGGTTAGACCTTGCGGCGTGGCGGGCGGGGTTCGATGAGGTATTCGCGCGGGTCGCGGGCCGGTTCGCGCAGGCGTGCTCGCGGAAGCGGGCGCGAGCGTACCTGCTGGGGCTGCTGTCACGCAGCGAGCGGAAGAACGGCTGGACGATCGCGGAGTTCGCCGGCGACGCGACGCCGGACGGGATGCAGCGGTTGCTGAACTTCTACTCGTGGTCGGCTGATGATGTCCGCGACGACCTGCGGAACTACGCTGCCGCTGAACTCGGGGATCCGGCCGGGGTGCTGATCTGCGACGAGACGGGGTTCTTGAAGAAGGGCACCAGGTCAGCCGGCGTGCAGCGGCAGTACTCCGGGACCGCGGGCCGGGTGGAGAACTGCCAGCTCGGAGTGTTCCTGGCCTACGCGGTTCCCGGCGGCGGCCGGGCGCTGATCGACCGGGAACTGTACCTGCCGCAGTCCTGGACCGGCGACCGGGACCGGTGCCGCCAGGCGGGAATCGGCGATGAGGTCGCGTTCGCGACCAAGCCGGAGCTGGCCCGCAAGATGATCGAGCGCGCGGTCGGCGCCGGGATGCCGTTCGGCTGGGTCGCGGCCGATGAGGTCTACGGGCAGCACACGGCGCTGCGGGACTGGCTGGAAGAACAGCACGTCAGCTACGTGCTGGCCGTGCCGAAGAACTTCACCGCAGCCACTGCCGCCGGGCCTCGCCGCGCGGACGAGCTCGCCGGGCTGGTGCCCGCCGCGGGATGGAAGCAGATCTCCTGCGGCAACGGGTCCAAGGGACCCCGGTTCTATGACTGGGCGCTGATCGCCACCGCCAGCCCGGTCCGTCACCTGCTGGTCCGCCGGCCCCTGACCCCCAACGCCAAGGGCGGTCATGAGCTGGCGTTCTTCACCTGCCACGCCCCGGCCGGGACCACCCTGGCCGAGCTGGTGCGGGTGGCCGGAGCCCGGTGGGCGATCGAGGAATGCTTCCAGGCCGCCAAGAACGAGACCGGCCTGGACCACTACCAGGTCCGCCGCTACGACGCCTGGTACCGCCACGCCACGCTGTCGATGCTCGCGCTGGCCTTCCTCCAGGTCACCGCCGCTCAAAGGGGGCACCAGCACCTGTGGACAACTTTCCCGGACAACCCGGCCGCATGATCATGACGGCGAGCTGATCCGGCTCACCGCCGGCGAGATCCGCCGCCTGCTCGCCAACGCCACCCAGCCCAGCCACCCAGACCACCACTACCAGCGATGGTCACGATGGCGCCGACGCCACCAAGCACGCGCCCGCAAACACCACTACCAGCGACGACAGCAACTACATCTCAGGCTGCTGCTGTAGTACTAGGCTCAATACCGGGGAGTTAGGGCGCCTGCGTCAAGGACCGGTGGCGGCGTGTTGGTGCCGGCTGGTGGCCCTGGCTGATCCTCAGTGGTGATCTTGGTGACTGGCTGGCATGTGGCGGGCCTGCCGGGCGGGTGCCTGGCCCAGCGGGACAGCGGGGATTTGACTCTGCGAGCGCAGACCCTGGGCCGACGGGTCCCGTGCAGGCTTTCAAGCACGGCGCGGCCGATGTCGCCGGTGAGGTCACCGGCACCGGTGACGACATTGCGGGCGCCTATGACCAGCGTCTGGGCGGTTTCGACGGCGACCTGGTAGCTGGCGCGGTCGGGGCCGGTGCCCGAGACGGTGGCGACGGCGTCGGTGATCGCGAGCCGCAGCGCCTGGCAGCGGGCCAGCAGCGCCCGCATCTCCTGCTCCAGCCCGGCCGGGTCGCCCGAGCGGAGCACCCGGCCGGCCAGGAGCGTGTGGCGCAGGGCCAGGCAGGCGATCTCGTGCTCCCACCGCTCGTGGTACAGGGCGATCAGCGCGCCCGCGGGGCAGGCGCGGTGACCCGGGAGGGTGCTGGCCAGCCGGCAGCTGCCGCCGTATCGGGTGCCGTCGGCGCAGGTGACCGTCACCTCGGCGGCGATGATCCGCACTTTCACCCCGCCGATGAGCGACAGGAACGACCCGTCGGGCAGGTGCGCCAGCACCGGCGGGCGGCGGGCGGAGGTCAGCCGGACCAGGAACTGCGCCCTGGTGGCGGCGACCTCGGCCAGGAACTCGCCGGCGTCAAAGCCGCGGTCCATCAGCACCAGCATCGTCTCATCCAGCAGGCCCGGCAGCTTGCGGGCCCAGGCCAGCTCCCCGTCGGCGGGCGTGCCGAACACCGCGCCGACCAGCGCCCGGGTACCGGTCTCGCACAAGGTCATCAGCTGGATCACCGGGCAGCCGGTCTCGCCCGGGGATGCCTTCAGCTTCCCCAGCCAGCCCCGGTTCCGCGGCGTGTCGGGCACCTTGACCGACTTGCAGCCGTCAAAGGCCACCGTCCGGTACCGGCCCCGGTACCCGGTGCCGGGGAACAGGCACATCGCCAGCACGAAATAGATCCCGACCCGCGAGGGCAGCGCCCGCAGCCGCCGCTCCCGCGTGCGCGTCTCTTCCAGCACCGCATCCGCTAACTCGAACGGGATCACCCTGGTCAGCTCGCCCAGGTGCCCGGGCGCGAACACCCCCGCCGCGACCGTAATCGACTTCGTGATGGCAGTGACAGCAGACGTAATGGCAAACTGGGAGCGCAACGGAGGTCCTCGGCGACGGGCTGGTCTTGGTCGATCTCCCGTCTTACCGGACCTCCGTTGCTATTCAGTGACGACACGCCCAGACCGGTGCTTGACCACCGTGGCCGGACCTTAACTCCCCGGCATTGAGCCTAGGCTACGTCCACCGCAGCGAGGCATAGCTACCTGCCCGCGCTGCCCCCCTTGGCCTTGAACGGATCGGCAGCGGCTCCCCTGGGCGCCTCCGCCTCGAGAAGCTTCCTCGCTGCCGCCAGATCGTGCCGGGCCTCGCGGCTCACCTCTGGGTAGCGGGGGTCAATCTCGGTCAGGGAATTCGCGATAATTGCCGACACGCAGATCCTCGCAAACCATTTGTGGTCGGCAGGGATGACGTGCCAGGGCGCCCATGGCGTGCTGGTATGACTGAGCATCTCGGAGAACGCCCGCTGGTAATGGTCCCAGTACTTCCGTTCTTTTATGTCATTCGCGGAGAACTTCCAGTTCTTGTCCGGCAGGTCGAGCCGTTTCAGGAACCTGGTCCGCTGCTCCTCCTCGGACAGGTTGAGAAACAGCTTGACAATACGGAAGCCGTTGTCGCTCAGATAACGTTCCCAGTCGTTGATCTCGCGATAGCGGCGGTGCCAGACGCCCTCTCCCTTGGCGGCAGGCGGCAGCCGCTGGCGATCCAGGTTCTCGGGGTGAACCCGGACCACGAGCACCTCCTCGTAGTACGACCGGTTGAAGATGCCGATCTCCCCCCGACCGGGTAGGCGCTGCGCGTATCGCCACAGGAAATCGTGCTCCAGTTCCTCAGCGGACGGGACCTTGAAGCTGTGCACCGTGACACCCTGGGGATTGACCCCGCTCATCACATGGCGGATTGTCCCGTCCTTGCCGCCCGCGTCCAGCGCCTGCAGCACGACGAGGAGCCCGTAGGTGTCTTGTGCCGCCAGCCGGGCCTGATACTCCTCAAGGAGCTCGACGCCCTGGTGCAGCAGCTGCGCGCCTTCCTTCTTGTGCAGGAAGCCGGCCTTGTAGCCGGGGTCGAAGTCCTTCGCCAGGGTCACCTTCGCGCCCGGGGTAACGCGTAGCGGCTTAATCAGCTCCGCGACGTGCTTGGGTCTGCGGTCGGTCATTTAGCGTGTTCCTTTCCGGTGCAGCTGGTCAGGTACTCGGTCAGGCACTGGCTCCTGCCGCCGGTGCCGTGCTGCGAGCTTGCCAATCTCCCACAGCGCGAAGAGCAATATTGCGGGTACGAGCGCGAGCAGCAATTGCTTGACTGAGAGCGGCGCCGTCCCGAGTAGCTTGCGGAGAGCATCCCAGTAACAGGCAAGCAGCGCCAGCACCATCTCGGCCAGCGCGATCCGGTTAATGGGCTTGCAATCGAACGTGTCGGCGGTAAAGGTCGTGGCCGTAGCGCTGCGGCACTCGAACGTGCTGACGATCCTGAAGAACGCGAACGCGGTAAGCGCCAGGGAGGTGCCGATCGCCATGCTGTGGTAGTGCGCCTTCCCGAAGCTGAGCAGGCCGAGCAGGCAGACCGCCATGAACAGGCCGACCAGCCCCGCGTTCACCAGGATGCTCCTGGTCAGGATCGGCTCATTGCGGGACCGGGGCCGCACCAGCATCAGCCCGGGCGTCTGGATGTCGAAGCCAAGGGCGATGCCGAGCGGCATGTCGATGAGGAAGTTGACCCACAGGATCTGGATCGGCGTGAACGGCTCGCCGGCGGCGATGTTGAACAGGCTGGCGCCGAGGAAGGTCAGGACGAAGGCCACCAGCGTGATCAGGATGAAGCGGACGTACTTGGTCAGGTTGTCGAACAGCTTGCGGCCCTGCTCGACGGCGAACACGATCGTCGCGAAATTGTGGTCCGAGAGGATCATCCGGCCCGCGTTCTTGGCGACGTCGGTGCCGGTGCCCATCGCGATGCCGATATCGGCTGCCCCGATCGCCGGAGCGTCGTTCACGCCGTCACCGGTCATGGCGACGACATCGCCCTTCTTCCGCGGCGATGCCCCGGCGGCGTGATGGATCCTGCCCTCCAGGGCATAGCCGGTGCCTGAGACCGTGTAGTGGTCGCCGAGGTCCACCACTTCAACCACGGTCATCTGGTTCATCGTCAGGGTGCCGGTCTTGTCGGAATTGATCGCCGACGTCGAGCCGAGTGTCTCGACCGACGCGAGATCCTTGACGATGGCGTTGCGCTTGGCCAGGTCGACGGCGCCAAGCGACAGGATGGTCTCGACGACAGTCGGCAGCGCCTCGGGGATCGCGGCGATCGCCAGTGCGACCGCCGTGACGAACAGGACTTTCCAGTCCAGGCCGCGGCTTAGGCCCAGCGCGAACATTACGACCATGGCAACGAGCGCAGCCGCGCCGATCCATAGCGTCATGATGTCGAGCTGCTTGGTCAGGGGGGTCTCCTCGGCGGTGGTCACCGACAGCATGCCGGCGATCTTCCCGACCTCGGTACCGGTGCCGGTGGCCGTTACGGCGATGACACCGCTGCCATGCGTGACCGGGGTATTCATGAACGCCATGTTCGTCTGGTCGCCGGGTGCCCGCCCTGCGCGGCCGTCGCCGTTCCCGTCGAGCGCCGCGGCACCCTTAGACGCGGGCGTGCTCTCCCCGGTCAGCGCGGATTCGTCGATCTGCAGCGAGCTTGCCTCGATGATCCGTCCGTCGGCCGGCACCTGATCCCCGGCGGTGATCAGCACGATATCCCCGACGACCAGCTGTTCCGCGGGGATCTCTGCCTCGTGCCCGTCGCGGCGGACCCGGGCGGTCTCCTTCATCATCGACTTCAGCGCGTTCATCGCGCTTTCCGCCTTGCCCTCCTCGCGCATCCCGACGACGGCGTTCAGCACGGTCAGGAGGAAGAGCAGCACAGCGGTGCCCCACTCCGCGATGATCAGCGAGACGACACCGGCGATCACCAGGATGATCTGCATGTAGCTGCGGTACTCGTCAAGGAACTGGCGCCATTCCGGCTTCGGCTTCTCGGTCGGCAGGGCGTTCGGGCCGTCGCGCGCCAGCAACTCCGCCGCCCGCTCGCTGGAAAGTCCGCTGGCGGGATCGACACCGAGCCTCCCGGCGGCGTCCGAAGGCGAGAGCGCGTACCAGCCATCGCCGCCCGCGGCGCCCGCGTGCC
>CABEDR010001053.1_pt1 | contig 7712 bp, 7 predicted proteins | sample 3423071 | NCBI WGS metagenome assembly CABEDR01 (sample SAMEA5534331, study PRJEB31848) | metagenome | biome: tundra; feature: field; material: soil | place: USA | collected 2013-05 | depth 0.15 m | reverse complement strand
GGCGGCTGCGCGCCGATCAGTGCACGAGTTCCTGAGCCGGGGCCGCCGCCTCGCCGGACGGCTCGGCCCGGCCGCGCAGCGGGATCTCCTTGATGCAGCAGGCGAGCACGAAGACCGCTACGGAGGCCGGCAGCGCCCACAGGAACACGCCGTCGACCGCATGGCTGATCGCGTAGAACACCCCGTCGCGGATCACCGCAGGCAGGTGGTTGACCGTAGCCGGGTCCACCTGGCCGCCTGCTGCGCTGACATGCGCTCCCGGCAGCCGCGCACTGAGCGCCGCGGTCAGCCGCCTGGTGAAGATCGCACCGAACATGGCCACCCCGATGGAACCGCCGATCTGCTGGAAGAACGCCCGCGAGCTGCTGGCCACGCCCATGTCGCGCGGGCTGACGCTGTTCTGCGCGATCAGCGTGGTGATCTGCATCAGGAAGCCCATGCCGATGCCCAGCACGACAAAGTACATGCCGGAAGTCAGCCGGGAGGTGTCCGGGCCCAGGTGGGTCAGCAGGTACATGCCGACCGCCATGATGGCGCCGCCGATGATCGGCAGGATCTTGTACCGCCCGCTCCTCGAGGTGACCTGCCCGGCGATCAGCGACGTGACCGTGGAGCCGAGCATCAGCGGGATCAGCATCAGCCCGCTGCCGGTCGCCGAGGCGTGCTGCACGGTCTGCTGGTACAGCGGCAGGAACGTCAGCGCCCCGAACATCGACAGGCCGAGCAGGAAGCTCATCGAGCTGGCCAGCGAGAAGTTCCGGTTGCGGAACACGTGCAGCGGCAGCACCGGCTCCGCGGCCCTGGCCTCGACCCAGAAGAACGCGGCGACGGCCGCGGCGGCGACGGCGCCCAGCACCATGATCTGCGCCGAGCCCCACGCGTACTGCGTGCCGCCCCAGGTGGTCAGCAGCACGATCGCGGTCGCCCCGACGGCGATCACGGCGGCGCCCGGATAGTCGATCTTGTGCGGCACCCGCAGCCGGGGCACGTGCAGGGTGACCGCCAGGTAGGCCAGCGCGGCGCCGCCGACCGGCATGTTGATGTAGAAGATCCAGCGCCAGGACAGGCTGTCGGTGATGTAGCCGCCGACCAGCGGGCCGGCGATCATGGCGAGCATCATCGCCGCCATCATGTAGCCCATGTACTTGCCGCGCTCGCGCGGCGACACCAGGTCTCCGATGGTGGCCAGCGCCCCGACCATGAGGCCGCCCGCGCCAAGACCCTGCAAGGCACGGAACGCGATCAGCTGGTCCATCGACTGCGACAGGCCCGACAGCGCGGAGCCGATGAGGAAGATCACGATGGCGATCACCAGCCACCGCTTGCGGCCGTACTGGTCGCCGAGCTTGCCGTAGAGCGGGGTGGTGATCGTGGACGCCAGCACGTACGCGGTCACGACCCAGGACAGGTGCTGCAGCCCGCCGAGGTCACCGACGATGCGCGGCAGCGCCGTGGAGACGACGAGCTGGTCGAGCATCGCGAGGATGATCGCGAGCAGCAGCCCCGGCAGCACGATCACGATCTCGCGATGGCGCGCGGCCGCGGTCGCCGCCTCCGCTGCGCCGGCCGGCCCGGCTGGGGCGGGGCTTGTCTCTGCCATGGTCGGATTCCTTGTGTCCGCGTCCGTCCCGGCATCCGGCAAGGTGATGCTTCTTCTCAACCTACTTGCCGACCGGCTAGCATCCGTCTGGAGCAGGGTAGGCTGCTTACTAACCGGCCGTCAAGTAGGTTTCCCGGCAGCGACGAGGCATGGCGCAGGGGACGATGAGCGAGGCAGCAGCGCGCGGCACCGACACGCGGGCGCGCATCCAGCAGGTCGCAGTCGAGCTGTTCGCTGAGCAGGGTTACGAGAAGACGTCGCTGCGCGAGATCGCCGAGCGGCTCGCGGTCACCAAGGCTGCCCTGTACTACCATTTCAAGTCGAAGGAAGACATCGTCGCGAGCCTGGTCGAGGACTACTTCGGCCAGGTCGACGCGCTGATCGGCTGGGCCCGGGCCCAGCCGGGCTCGGCGGGTACGCGCGCCGAGATCCTCCGGCGCTATGTGTCCATCGTGGCCGAGGGCGACGAGGTTTTCCGGATGCTGCACCAGAACCAGGCGGCCGTCAACACCCTGGCCTCGGCCAAGGGCAGGGGCGAGCTGTTCCGGGAGCGGCTGACCGCGCTGACCGAGCTGCTCACCGGCCCGGATGCGCCGCTGCCCGACCGGCTGCGGGCGGTGATGGCGCTGGGCGGGGTGAGCGTCGGCTGGATGTTCTTCGCCGGCCAGGTGACCGACCGCGGCGAGCTGGCCGGGGCCGTCCTGGAGATCGCCAGCCAGATCGCCGGCGTCACCCAGCCGGTGTCATACCCCCCCTGAGCGACGTGGATGCCCGTCTACTGCTGCCATGGCGACAGTAGACGGGCATCCATGTCCTTCGTCTGGTTGGTTACCGGGCCTCGGGCCGGGCGCGGGCTGCGGCCCGGACCAGCGGCAGCACCCGGTACCTGACCGGCGCGGCCAGCGCGATCACCGTGGAGGTCCGCAGCACGCCGGGCACGTCGACGATCGCGTCGACCACTCGCTGCAGATCGGCATTGGTGCGCGCCACCACCCGGCAGAGCATGTCGCCCGGCCCGGTGATGGTGTGCACCTCGAGTACCTCGGCGATGAGCGCGAGCCGCTCGGCGACCTGATCGTGGCCGCCCGCCTGGCGGATCTCCAGCGTCACGAAGGCAGTGACGCCATGGCCTACCGCGGCCGGGTCGATGTCGGGCCCGTACCCGTTGATCACACCGCGAGCCTGGAGCCGGTCAAGCCGGGTCTGAACAGTCCCGCGTGCCACCCGAAGCCGCCGCGAGGCCTCCAGGATCCCGACTCTCGGCTCGGCAGTCAGCAGTTCGATCAGTCGTGCATCGAGGTCGTCGATCAACTCCCGGCTCCCGTTCAGACTGCACATAACTTCCAGCCGAGCCTGCGTCATCCTCTGCAAATTGTCTAGGACTCAGTCCATCGGTTGCGCATCTTGCCTGACCGGCACATGCTGCCAGGAACTCCGCATCCAGAAAAGCTCCGCATCCAGAGGAGCACTGCACCGAGGAGAGGAGCCACCGTGATGGCAGCCGAAGCAGCGCTGAGCCCGCAGCAGGCGACCGACGAGTTCCCGGTCACCGGCATGGACGCAGCGGTCTTCGCCGTGGGCAACGCGCGGCAGGCCGCGCACTTCTACTCGACCGCATTCGGCATGCGCTGGGTGGCCTACCGCGGACCGGAGACCGGCTGCCGAGATGAGGCGGCTTACGTGCTCGAGTCGGGCAATGCCCGTTTCGTCGTGCGCGGCCCCGTCCGCTCCGGCACCGCGCTTGCCAGCCACGTCACCGCGCACGGAGACGGTGTGATCGACCTGGCCATCGGCGTGCCGTCGGCCGAGGCAGCCTACGACTACGCGATTGCCCACGGCGCCCGGGCAGCTGACGAGCCGCGGGTGGCCGAGGACGCCCACGGCAAGGTGGTGCTCGCGTCCATCGCCGCCTACGGGGACACCATCCACACCCTGGTCGAGCGGGCCGGCTACTCCGGGCCCTACCTGCCGGGCTACGTCGCCGCGCAGCCGCTCGTCAGCTCGCCGGCCAGGCCGTTCTTCACCGAGATCGACCACTGCGTCGGCAACGTCGAGCTCGGCAAGATGGACGGGTGGGTCGGTTTCTACCGCCAGGTTATGGGCTTCACGAACATGAAGGAGTTCGTCGGCGACGACATAGCCACCGAGTACTCAGCGCTGATGAGCAAGGTGGTGGCCGACGGCAGCCGCAAGGTCAAGTTCCCGATCAACGAGCCTGCCGCGGGCAAGCACAGGTCGCAGATCGACGAATACCTGGAGTTCTACGGCGGCCCCGGCGTCCAGCACGTCGCGCTGGCTACCGACGACATTGTGGCCGGAGTGCGCGGCATGCGGGCAGCCGGGGTGGCGTTCCTCGACACGCCGGACAGCTACTACGACGATCTCGGCCAGTGGGCCGGCGACACCCGGGTACCACTGGGCGAGCTGCGCGAGCTGAAGATCCTGGCCGACCGGGACGAGGACGGGTACCTGCTGCAGATCTTCACCGCGCCCGTGCAGGACCGGCCGACCGTGTTCTTCGAGCTGATTGAGCGGCACGGCTCGCAGGGGTTCGGCAAGGGCAACTTCAAGGCGCTGTTCGAGGCGATCGAGCGCGAGCAGGCCCGCCGCGGCAACCTGTAGGCGTTGCGGATGGGCTGCAGCCTCGTCCCGGCGGACGGTAGCCTCATCCCGGCGGAAATCTGCCGCTGCTTAAAGGGATTCATGTGTTGCTGACGGCTGACGGTAATTAAGCGCTGCCCGGCGGGTGGCCGCCCGCAGGGCAGGAACGCGCGCGCTACCCGCAGCCCTACGGCTCAGCCGGGCAGCAGCCCGGCCCTCCCGGCTACCCGCAGCCGTACCAGCAGTACCCGGGGCAAGGCAACGCATACGCCGCGGCGAAGGACCCCGCCCTCGGCGAATGGTGGCGGCGGCTGCTGGCCTGGATCATCGACTCGGTCATCATCGCGATCGTCATCGGCCTGCTCTGGACGCCGGCGATCATCTCGTTCGTGCACAAGATCCGGCACATCAACAACCTGTACGGCGACGTCAATTCGGCAGCCAGGCAGACCGCCCTCAACAATGCGGCGGGCAGCCTGGGCGGCTCGTTCCTGCTCCTGGGCCTCGCCGGAATTGTCATCGCCTTCTGTTACTACTGGCTGCAGCACGCCGCCCGGGGAAAGACGCCGGGCAAGCGCGCGCTGGGCATCCGGGTCGTCACGGCGGACACCAGGTCGAAGATCAGCTACGGCGCGTCGGCGGGCCGGGAGGCGGTATTCCAGCTGTGCCCGCTGGTCCCGCTTGCCGGCTCAATCTTCTTCCTGCTCGACAACCTGTGGCTCACCTGGGATCCGCGCCGCCAGTGCCTGCACGACAAGGCCGCGAGGACGATCGTCATCAAGGACCACGCAGTCAGCTGAGGGCAGCCGCGCCTGGCCTGCTGGCAAGCTAGCTGAACCTCAGCTTGTAGCCGGCCTGGCGCAGCTGGCCGATCACTGAATCGCAGTGACCGGGACCCCTGGTCTCCACCTGCAGCAGGACCTCGACCTCGTCCACATGCAGGTGCGGGGTGAACCGCTCGTGCACGACGTCGAGCACATTGGCGCCCAGGCCCGCCAGCTCCGACAGCAGGGTGGCGAGCGCGCCGGGCTGATCAGGCAGGCTGCACCGGAAGGTGAGATAGCGGCCCGCGGCGGCCAGCCCGTGCCGCAGCAGCTTGGACAGCAGCAGCGGGTCGATGTTGCCGCCGGAGAGGATGGCCACGACCGGCGGCTCGAACGCCTGCGGATGCTCGAGCAGTGCGGCGACGCCCGCGGCACCGGCCGGCTCGACGACCTGCTTGGCGCGCTCCAGGCAGATCAGCAGCGCCCTGGACAGATTCTCCTCCGAGACCGTCACGACCCGGCCGGCGAGCGCGGCCATGATCTCGACGGCCAGGGCGCCCGGCCTGGCAACCGCGATGCCGTCCGCCATCGTCGGCCCCGAGGCCACCGTGACCGGATGCCCCGCCCTGATCGAGGCGGGGAACGGCGCGACGGCTTCGGCCTGCGCACCGACCACCCGGATCGACGGGTCCGCGCCCCGCATCGCCACGGCCACCCCGGCGGCCAGGCCGCCGCCGCCGACCGGCACCGCGACCGTGCGCACCGCGGGGCACTGCTCGATGATCTCCAGGCCCGCCGTGCCCTGGCCCGCGACGATGTCACGGTGCTCGAACGGGTGGATGAAGACCGACCCGTTCTCCTGCGCCAGCTCCCTGGCCCGGCCGAGCGCGTCCTCCACCGTCCTGCCGTGCAGGATGATCTCGGCACCGTAAGACCGGGTAGCCGCGATCTTGGGCAGCGGCGCGCCCTCGGGCATGACCACCGTTGCCTTGGCGCCGAGCAAGGTCGCCGCGAAGGCCACGCCCTGGGCATGGTTTCCCGCGCTGGCGGCAACAACCCCGCGGCCGCGCTCGGCGCCGGTCAGCCGGGAAATGCGGACATACGCTCCGCGGGCCTTGAACGATCCGGTCCGCTGCAGATTCTCGCATTTGAGGTAGACGGGACCGCCGACATGCTCGGACAGCATCCACGAGTGCAGCATCGGGGTCTGCAGAGTGATCCCCCGCAGCACCTCGCGGGCCTGCGCCACATCATCGGGGCCGAGCATGGCAGACGTCATCGTCATGACAGCAGGACCGCAGTTGTCATGCCAAGAGTGTCGCACTGCCGCGCCAGTGCCCGGCCCGGCGGCCGGGCTCGCCAGCGGCCAGCTCAGCCGCCTGCCCAGTAGCGCTCGGGTACGAAGATCAGCGCGGCCGCACCCACCAGCCCGGCGCTCTGGCCCAGAGCCGCAGGCACCACCCTGACCTGGCGGGCAAAGTGCATCTTGGCGTGCGCGCGCAGCGCCTCCTCCAGCGGGTCAAACAGCAATGCCCCGGCCTGGGACAGCCCGCCGCCGACCGAGACCACTTCCAGATCGCACAGGTGCGTGGCCGACGCGATGGCAATGCCGAGCGCCCGGCCCGCCCGGCGCAGCGCGGCCTGACCCACCGCGTGGCCTTGCGCACCGTCGTCGGCGAGGTCCTTGGCAGTAGCGCCGGCCTGACCTGGCCGCCAGCCCTCGCCCTGCGCCCAGGTGACGAGCGCCGGACCGCGGGCGATCGCCTCCAGACAGCCGAACCCGCCGCACGTGCAGACGGGACCATCCGCCGGGTCCACGACCACGTGGCCGATATGCCCGGCGTTGCCGGAGGCGCCCTTGACCAGGTGACCGTCCAGGATGAGCCCGCCGCCGACGCCGGTCGAGACCACCATGCCCAGGACATTGCTCGAGCCCTGACCCGCGCCGCGCCAGTGCTCGGCGGCCACCATGCAGATCGCGTCGTTGTGCAGCCGTACCGGAATTCCGCTGAAGCGCTCAGCCAGCCGGTCGCGCAGCGGGAAGGCGCGCCAGGCGGGAATGTTCAGCGGCGACACCCGGCCGGCCGGCCACTCCATCGGGCCGCCGCAGCCGCAGCCGACGCCCGCCAGCTCGGCGGCACCGCGGACGCCCGCCGTCCGCAGTACCTGCGTGATCTGCGCGTCCAGCGTCCGCCAGAGCTGCTCAGCGTCAAGATCACGCGGCGTCGGCCGGTGCGCCGAGGTGATCAGACGGCCGCCGGGATCGGCTACGCCGACGGCGAGCTTGGTGCCGCCGACGTCGACTGCCAGGGCCGGGCGCGCATCCCCCATCGGGGCCTCCAAAGGTACGGCCATCGCCGCGATCGACATAGTGTCGAGGTGTGCAGCCTACGAGCCAGAACCAGCCAGCGACCGTCCGGCGCGCATCTTCCCCCCCGCCAGCTTCAGGCACTCTCGGTGAGCTCCGGGCCAGCGGTCATGAATACCAGACCGTCAAGGCCGAGATCCGGCGCAACCTGCTGGCGCGGATGCGCGCCGGTGACGACGCGTTTCCTGGCATCATCGGCTTCGGCCAGACGGTCCTGCCGCATCTGGAGCGCGCGCTGATCGCCGGGCACGACGCGATCCTGCTGGGCGAGCGCGGCCAGGGCAAGACCCGGCTGATCAGGACGCTGACCGGGCTGCTTGACGAGTGGACGCCCGCGGTGGCCGGCTGCGAGATCAACGACCACCCGTATGCACCAGTC
>CABEDR010001049.1_pt1 | contig 7733 bp, 6 predicted proteins | sample 3423071 | NCBI WGS metagenome assembly CABEDR01 (sample SAMEA5534331, study PRJEB31848) | metagenome | biome: tundra; feature: field; material: soil | place: USA | collected 2013-05 | depth 0.15 m | reverse complement strand
CTGGTACGGGCGGATTCGCGCCGCCTGCGTAGGAGCGGTGCGGCCCGACAGCCGCCGGTGCGCGCCGTCAGTCCCGGACGGCTGCCAGAAAGGGCCTGACCAGGTCAGCGGTGGCCGCGGCCGCGACCGACAGCGCCACATCGGCCGGCACGTCATGCGCCGCATAGTGCTGCCGCCCGGCAGCCGTGGTTGCGGTCAGCGTCACCAGCCCCTGGTGCCGCTGAAACCAGCTCTGGTGAATCCGCCAGCCGATGATTCCCTCGGTGGCAAGGATGCTGCGCCGGCGCACCAGACTGCCCGTGCACGTCAGCAGCCAGCTACCGATCAGCCGGTGGCCGAGGCTCCGGTACCGGTCGGCGGCCAGCGCGGCGGCAAGCGGCAGCAGCGCCAGCGAGCTGAGCCAGATCCAGAATGGCGCGCGGGCTATCAAGCACCCGGCGGCCACCGCGGCGACGATTACCGCCGCGCCCGCCAGGGCCCGGCTGTAGCGGCGGCGGCGAGCCCGCGCGCCATGCTGAACCAGAGCGCCGGTGCACAGTTCCTCGGATACGCCGAGAACGTCGGCTGCCACCGTGCGGGCGACGCTGCGGGGAGCCGGGGGCAGCAGGACGGACCCGCCCCGTTCGGCGCCGTGACCGACCCGCAGGCCGGTGGTGATCGCTATGCATCGCGCGCCTCTGGCAGCCCGCAGCAGCAGCGGCTCGCTAATCTCTACCCCGCGCAGCCGGCGCATGTCGATCGTCGTTGCCCGGGTGGAGAACAGTCCCCTCGTCACCCGCAGCGTGCCCGCGCCCTCGCGGGCCAGCCGGAAATTCCAGAAGACCGCGACGTAGCCGGCGGTAGAGATCAGCACGAAGCAGCATGCTGCGACCAGCGCCGCCGCCGCGATCCGCGGCTCGAGCGGCAGCGCGCTGAATTCAATGCGGAGCCGGTGCACCGGGCCGATCGCAGCGAGGTTGACATGTGCCGCGTCGGTGAACTGCAGGGCGAACCCGAAAATGACGCCGACGATCACCATGCCCGTCAGGGTCAGCGGCGCGAACCGGATCCAGGCAGGATGCAGCCGGCTGATCTCGGTTTCGCCGGCGGCGGCCGGGCGAGTTGCGGCTGGCCCAGTACCAGCTGGCCCGGCGGTGGCTGGCCCGGCCGGAAATGACAAGGTAGCGGCCGGTCGTGCCGCAGCGAGACCGGCCGGGTCGGGTCCGGCAGCGGCGCTTGCCGGGCGCGCGACGCTGCTGGCGACCGCGGCCGCCAGCAGCGTCGCGCGCAGCGCCTCCGCGTCGGCGAGGGTGAGCGCATCGAGCCGGAAGCTCTCGCCTTCGCGCCGGTCATTGCGGCCGGTGCCGATGCTGACCCGGCGCAGCCCCAGCATCCGGTAAGGCAGGTGCGCCGACAGGTCAACCGTGCGGACGCGGTCACGGGCGACCGACAGGACCTTCTGATTGAGCAGGCCGTGCCGTACGTAGACACGCTCGTCGGTGAGCCGATAGCGCGTAGTGAACCAGCGCACGATGCTGGTGACGACGGCGAACGCCGCGAAAGCGAGCCCCCAGTAATTGGCGTTGCCGCCCCGCGAATGCAGGTAGATCAGGCCGAGCAGGAACGGCAAGAGGCGGACCAGGTCCATGATCGGCCGGACAACCAGGCTGCGCGGGCTCAGTCTCAGCCAGCGGGGCTGCGGCTGCTGCGGTCCGTTGCTCACGTCGCGTCGCCGGGAGTCTGGCCGGTAGCGAGCGCAAGCTCGTCCAGGAGCCGGTCAGCGGCAGTCCGGTCCAGGCCGCGGATGTGCACCGGACCGGCGGCAGAAGCTGTGGTCGCGGTGACATTGGCTAGGCCAAAGATCCTTTCCAGAAAGGACCGGTGGCTGTCGATGGTCTGGATCCGGCTGATCGGGGCTATCCGCCAGTGCACGGAGAACCAGCCTGCCCGGGTGTAGAGCGCCTGATCGGTGACTTCCCAGCGGTGCACCCGGTACCGCCACTGCGGCATGATCACGGCGTGTGCCGCAGCGACAGCAGCCGTTACCGCTACGGCAATCCACCACGCTCCGGCGAGGCTGTTGGCCACAATCACGGCGATCTCCACCACAATCACGATCAGCGCGTTGAGCACCGCCCGCGCGGTCCAGTAGCTGATGGCCCGTCGGCTGACCCGGTTGCTGGGCGCTCGCAGGCCAGGCAGCAGCGGGTCCGCCGCCCCGTCAGCGGTCATGCTCCTCAGCCTCCCACGGCCGGGGCGTCGGGCGGGAATATCGTCGCCTGCTAGGAGCCCTGCCAGGAATCCAGGTATACCCGCTGCGCCGGGGTCAGCTCGTCGATCGCCGTGCCCAGCGACGCAAGGGTCAAGCTGGCGATCTGGGCGTCGATGGTCAGCGGGATGTCATGCACGCCGGGTTCCGGCGGACCCTCGCCGGTTGCCAGCCGCTCAAGTGCTAGTGCCTGGACGGCGAACGAGAGGTCCATGACGGCCGGCGGGTTGCCCTCGCCCGCCACCAGGTTGACCACCCGGCCCTCTGCCAGCAGGATCAGCCGCCTGCCGCCCGCGAGCACGTACTCGTCGGCATGCGGCCGCACTGCGGGGTTGACCTCGACTGCCAGGTCAGCCAGGGCGCGGACATCTACCTCAACGTCAAAGTGACCCGCATTGGCCACGATCGCGCCGTCCCGCATCGCCGCCAGCTCCGCGGCACCGATCACGTCCCGGCAGCCGGTCGCGGTGATGAACACCTCGCCGAGCGGAGCCGCATCAGCCAGCGGCAGCACGCCGATCCCCTGCATGATCGCGTCAAGCGCACGGACCGGATTGACCTCGGTGACGAGCACGTACGCGCCGAGGCCCCTGGCTCGCTCGGCGATGCCGCGTCCGCAGGCGCCGTAGCCGGCCACCACCACGGTCTTGCCGGCCAGCAGCATATTAGTCGCGCGGATGATCCCGTCGATGACCGACTGGCCGGTCCCGTACCTGTTGTCGTACATCCGGCGGGTAACGGAGGAGTCCGCGGCGAACACCGGGAAGGCAAGGGTGCCCGCCGCGGCCATCCGGCGTAGCCGCGCCGCGCCCGTGGAGGTCGACTCGCAGCCGCCGCGGACGCCGGGGAGCAGCTCGGCGCGCTCGGCGTGCAGGGTATTCACCAGATCGCAGCCATCGTCGATCACCAGATCGGGACCGCAGTCCAGGGCCCGGTGGATGTGCTCGTCGTAGGTGCTCCGGTCGGCGCCGGACCGGGCGAAAACCGTCACCTCGGGCAGTGCCGCCAGTGCTGCGGCGATGTCGTCCTGGGTAGAGAGCGGGTTCGACGCCGCCAGGTGGACGCGGCCGCCGCCGGCCCGGATCAGGTTCACCAGCCCCGCGGTCTCGGCGGTCACGTGCAGGCAGGCGGCGATCGTGAGCCCGGCAAAGGGCCGCTGCCCGGCGAGCCGGGCCGCCATGAGCTGCAGCACCGGCATGGCGCGCTCGGCCCAGGCGATCCGGCGCAGGCCCACGGCGGCCAGCCCCGGATCAGCGATGTCCGAGGCCGGGCCGCCGTGCGGCGCGGGCCGGGAGGCCGGCGCGCCGGTCCTGGTCACCGCGGCAGCGCTCAGTAGCGGTAGTGGTCGGACTTATAGGGGCCCTCCACGGGAATGCCGAGGTATTGCGCCTGCTCCTTGGTCAGCGTGCTGAGGCGGACTCCCAGCGAGTCGAGGTGCAGCCGGGCGACCTTCTCGTCCAGGTGCTTGGGCAGCACGTGCACGCCGAGCGGATACGCCTGCGGCCGGGTGTGCAGCTCGATCTGGGCGATGACCTGGTTGGTGAAGCTGTTGGACATCACGAAGCTGGGATGGCCGGTGGCATTGCCCAGGTTCAGCAGCCGCCCCTCGGACAGGATAATTACCGCGTGCCCGTCCGGGAAGGTCCACTCATCGACCTGCGGCTTGATGTTCACCCTGGTCACGCCGGGCAGGCGGGTCAGGCCGGCCATGTCGATCTCGTTGTCGAAGTGCCCGATGTTGCCGACGATGGCCTGGTGCTTCATCTGGCTCATGTGCTCGGCAGTGATGATCCGCAGGTTGCCGGTCGCCGTGACAAAGATGTCCGCGGTGGCCAGGACGTCCTCCAGGCGCGCTACCTGGTAGCCGTCCATCGCTGCCTGCAGCGCGCAGATCGGGTCGATCTCCGTCACGATCACCCGCGCGCCCTGCCCGCGCAGCGACTCTGCGCAGCCCTTCCCCACGTCCCCGTATCCGCAGATCACCGCGACCTTGCCGCCGATCAGCACGTCGGTAGCCCGGTTGATCCCGTCCACCAGCGAGTGCCGGCATCCGTACTTGTTGTCGAACTTCGACTTGGTCACGCTGTCGTTGACATTGATGGCCGGGAACCGCAGCGTTCCCGCCGCCGCCATCTCATACAGCCGGTGCACGCCAGTCGTGGTCTCCTCAGTCACTCCGCCGATTCCCGCCGCGCAGGCGGTCCACTTGGCCGGGCTCGCCGCCAGCGAGGCACGCAGCACGCCGAGCACGACCTGCCACTCCTCGGGGTCGTCATCGGCGGCAGCCGGCACCGACCCGGCGGCCTCGAACTCGGCGCCCTTGTGCACCAGCAGGGTGGCGTCCCCGCCATCGTCCAGCAGCATGCTCGGCCCGCTCTCGCCCGGCCAGGACAGCGCCTGCTCCGTGCACCACCAGTACTCCGCCAGCGTCTCGCCCTTCCAGGCGAAGACCGGAATCCCCTTCGGGTCATCGGGCCTGCCGTCCGGGCCCACCGCTACCGCGGCGGCCGCATGGTCCTGGGTGGAGAAGATGTTGCAGCTTGCCCACCGCACCTGCGCGCCGAGCGCGACCAGCGTCTCGATCAGCACCGCGGTCTGGATGGTCATGTGCAGCGATCCGGTGATCCGGGCGCCGCGCAGCGGCTGAGCGTCGGCGTACTCTTCCCGCACCGCCATCAGCCCTGGCATCTCATGCTCGGCCAGCCTGATCTCCTTGCGGCCGAACTCGGCCAGTGACAGGTCTGCGACCCTGAATGGGATGTTTTCCGCGGCCATCGCGCTGCTCCTGACGTGTTTCTCCTCGGCTGACGTACCGACGCTACGGGACGCGGGCCGGTGATTGCACGCTGGACCCGCGTTATCTGACAGGAGTTTGTAAGATACTCGTTTATGCGCATCACAGCGGCCGCCCAGCGACTCGGCATCTCCCCGCGGATGCTGCGCTACCGCGAGTTCCTCGGCCTGCTGCCCGTAGTCCGCAATCCCCGGCGCTCCCGGTCGGCTGGGCCCGGTTCCGCCGGACCGGCTGCCGCCGCCGGGCCAGCAGTTCCCGCCGATGCTGGTTCGCCGCGGCATCGTCGCTTCGAGGCCGCCGACCTGGACGCGGTTGCCCTCGGCCTGTCAATCGAGCGGCGTTATGACATCAGTCCCGCAGCGCTCGCGTTCGGCGTCCAGGTGCTCGCCGATCCGCGCGTCCGGGCGGACGTCGCCGAGCTCGGACGGCGCATCGGCCGGATCCAGCCGCAGCCGGCCCGCGCGCTCGACTTCGAGAAGGAGCGGGCCCTGCGGCTGCTGAGCCTGTCCGGCCCGGTTCAGCGTTTTCCGCGAGGCCCGCAGCTGCCGCCCTCGCGTCAATAGGGTGGGTGGAACATCACTGTCGCTGTTTCCGCAGCGAGGTTCCACCGGCGCTAATCCGAAGTTCCTTCTGATGAGCCTCTGATCAACCAGGCAATTGGGCTGCGACCAGGTGAACTGTGCTCCCTGAGAGCAGAGATCGTAGTCATGTAGATCACAGTATTGACGACGGAATCGGCGTGTTGTGCTGCTTACATGCGGAAGAGATCGGTATCGTTGTCGTCATGTACGTGGCTAAGGTGCCGAACCGGGGGTCACCGCCCGCGGTACTGCTGCGGGAAAGCTACCGCGAGGCGGGCAAGGTCAAGAACCGCACCCTGGCCAACCTGTCGTCCTGGCCCGAGGCCAGGGTCGACGCCCTGTCACGGGTGCTCAAGGGCCAGCCCGCGCCGGCCGCCGCCGCGGCGGGGACGTTCGAGATCACCCGGAGCCTGCCGCACGGGCATGTCGCCGCGGTGCTGGGCACGGCGCGGGCGCTGGGGCTGGAGGAGCTGATCGGCCCGGTGCCGTCCCGGCAGCGGGACCTGGTGACCGCGATGACGGTCGCGCAGGTGATCGCGCCGGACTCCAGGCTGGCCATCGCCCGCGGGCTGCAGGCCGGGACCGCGGCCAGCTCGCTGGGCGAGGTGCTGGGGGTGGCGGGCTGTGATGAGGATGACCTGTACGGCGCGATGGACTGGCTCGCCGCCCGCCAGGACCGGATCGAGGACGCGCTCGCGGCCCGGCACCTGGCCGGCGGGACGCTGGTGCTTTACGACGTGTCTTCTGCCGCGTTCGAGGGGCGGACCTGCCCGCTGGGCGCGATCGGCCACCCCAAAGACGGGGTCCGCGGCCGGCTGCAGATCGCCTGCGGGCTGCTCACCTCCGCCGGCGGCGTCCCGGTCGCCATCGAGGTCTTCGAGGGCAACACCGGCGACCCCAAGACCGTCGCCAGCCAGGTGAGCAAGGTCAAGGACCGGTTCGGCCTGACCCGTGTGGTGCTCGCCGGGGACCGGGGGATGCTGACCGCCGCGCGGCTGCGCGAGGATGCGGGCCCGGCGGGCCTGGACTGGATCACCGCGCTGCGCGCCCCCCAGGTCAAGAACCTGGTCCGCGACGGCGCACTGCAGCTGTCCCTCTTCGACCAGACGGACCTGGCCGAGATCACTCATCCGGGCTATCCCGGTGAGCGGCTGGTGGCCTGCAAGAACCCGTTCCTGGAGGCCGAGCGGGCCCGCAAGCGCGAATCACTGCTCGCCGCCACCGAGACCGACCTGGCCAAGATCGCCGCCGCTGTGCAGCGGGCCCGGCGGCCGCTGCGCGGCACGGACAAGATCGCGCTGCGCGCCGACCGGGTACTGCGCCGCCGCAAGGTCGCCAGGCACTTCCGGACCGAGATCACCGACGACAGCTTCAGCTACGCCCGCAACCAGGACTCCATCACCGCCGAAGCCGCCCTCGACGGCATCTACGTGCTGCGCACCACCGTCGAGCACGGCAGCCTGGACAGCGGCGAGGTGGTCTCCTCCTACAAGGCGCTCGCCCAGGTCGAGCGGGCGTTCCGGGCCTTCAGCACCGACCTGGACATCCGCCCGATCCGCCACCGCACCGAGACCCGGGTCCGCGCGCACGTGTTCTTGCGGATGCTGTCGTACTACATCACCTGGCACATGCACGACCGGCTCGCGCCGCTGCTGTTCACCGACGATGACAAGCCAGCCGCCCACGCCAACCGCACCAGCCCCGTCGCACCTGCCGCCCGCTCCCCGCGGGCCCTGGCCAAAGCGGCAGCCAAGCACACCCCGGCCGGCCTGCCGGTGCACAGCTTCACCAGCCTGCTCGCCGACCTGGCCACCATCTGCCTCAACCAGATCCAGCCCGCCGACCCTGCCCTGCCCGCCTTCCGCCTCGTCACCACACCCACACCCCTCCAGCGGCACGCCCTCGACCTGCTCGGCGTCAGCCACCGCCTCGGGATCGCGTAGTCAGAAGCCCGCCCAGCACCACACCAAAAGGCCAGGTAAACGGCCATGCACGCGGATCACCGGGGGGAACTTCGGCTTAACTACGCGGCATTGCTAACGCGAGCGCTCCGCGCCCCTTGACCCCGTCCACCCGGCCCATCCGGGACTGGCAGCTTTCAGGGGGCAGA
>CABEDR010001042.1_pt1 | contig 7759 bp, 7 predicted proteins | sample 3423071 | NCBI WGS metagenome assembly CABEDR01 (sample SAMEA5534331, study PRJEB31848) | metagenome | biome: tundra; feature: field; material: soil | place: USA | collected 2013-05 | depth 0.15 m | reverse complement strand
TCATCGCGGTCGCCGCCACGGCCACGCTGGTGGCCGCGGGCGGCACCGCCTTCATCTTCATCCGCGGCCCGGAGTCCATCGGCCCCGACATCGCGGCCCTGCTCACCGTCGGATTCGCGGGCGTGGCACTGGCCGGGCTGCTGCCGAACACGCCCGGGTTCGTGATGGTGTACGTGGCCATGGCCGCACTCGGCATGCGCGCGCCGCCGATCCCGGCGATCATGGCCGGGCTGGCCGTCTTGGCCGCCATGAATCTCGCCGCGCTGCTGGCGGGCGCGCTGTCCGTCTCCGACCTGGTCAGCCAGGATGTCGGTGCCGCGTTCGTGTTCGCTGTCGGCGCTTTCACCCGGTCAGCCCGGATTGCGCAGGACCAGGCGCGGGTAGCTCAGGCGCGGGCCGAGGACCTGCTAACCCAGCTGCGGGCCTCCCAGGCAGCGCAAGCCGAGGCGGCTGCGCTCACCGAGCGCGCCCGGCTGGCCCGCGAGATCCACGACATCCTGGCCCACGCGCTGTCTGGCCTGGTCCTGGCGCTGGACACGATGGAGCTGCTCGGCCGGCAAGCGGAGACCGGTGCCGGCACCATGGAGCGGATGATGGAACAGGTCAGCCGCGGTCAGCGGATAGCGCGTGACGGACTCACCGACACCAGGCGCGCGATCGCCGCGCTGCGGGGTGACGAGCTGCCCGGGCCCGCTCTGCTGGACCGCCTCGTGCGAGACGCGACCGCCGCGACCGGAGTCCGGGCCACGCTCAGCGTCACCGGCCCGGAGCGGCCGCTGCCGCCCGAGGTCGGGCTCGCGCTCTACCGCACGGCGCAGGAGGCGCTGACCAACACCGCCAAGTACGCAGGTCAGGGTGCCGATGCCGAACTGCGGCTGGCCTACGAGCAGGATGCCGTCGAGCTGGTCATCGAGGATTCCCGGTCGGCGGACCCACCCGACACCACGGCCGGGCTGACGTTCGGCGGCTACGGGCTGACCGGCATGCGCGAGCGGGCCGAACTGCTGGGCGGGAGCCTGACGGCGGGGCCGACCGGCCCGGGCTTCGCGGTCCGGCTGCGGCTGCCGGCGCCCACGACGACCGCGCTGCCGGACTCTCCTGCACACGGCCTCGCCAGCGGGCTAGCGCCATGACTCCGGCCGATCCCGCTAGCCCCGGCACCGGGACTTCACCGCCTGGCGCGCCGGTCCGGGTGCTCATAGCCGACGACCAGAAGATCGTCAGGGAAGGGCTCGTCTCGCTCATCGGACTGCTGCCGGGCATCGAGGTGGTCGGTGCGGCCGTCGACGGCGACGACGCCGTCCGCCAGGCCGGCGAGCTGAGCCCCGACGTCGTCCTGATGGACCTGAACATGCCGCGCTGCAACGGGGTCGAGGCCACCGAGCGGCTGCGCGAGGAACAGCCCGAGACCCGCGTGGTCGTCCTCACCACGTACTCCGACGATGCCTGGGTCTTTTCCGCGCTGCAGGCCGGTGCCCGGGGATTCCTGACCAAGGACGCCGGCGCCGACGAGATTCACCGGGCCATCACCGCGGTAGCCGCCGGCCAGGCGCAGCTTGACCCGTCAGTGCAGCGGCGGCTGCTCGACGCCCTCGGCAGCGGCCGGCACTTCGCCGTGGCCCAGGCCGCCGGCGCATCCGGCGCGGCCGCCGATTCCGGGCCGGCCCGGCTCCCCGACGAGCTGACCCCGCGAGAGGTGGAAGTGCTGGGCCACATCGCGGCCGGGCTGTCCAATACGGAGATCGCCGCGACCCTGTTCGTCTCGGAGGCCACGGTGAAGACGCACATCAACCACATCTTCACCAAGACCGGCCTGCGCGACCGCGCGCAGCTGGTCGGGTACGCGTTCCGGCACGGGCTGGCCACGCCCAGCTGAGGCCGGCGCCGAGCCAGGGGCACGCTTCGCGGGTCGCGGGCCCTGGTCTAGGGGCCCGGTCAACCCGAGGGTGGAGCTCAGGCCAGCGGAAAGCTCCACTCGGGGACCGATGGCCTGGCGGGCCCGCCGACCTAGCGTTCATGGTGCCGGTCCTAACGGGGACCGCCTACCCACCGGAGGAACACCGTGAATGCCACGGGATACATCATCAACGCGATCCTCGTCCTGCTCGTGCTGCGCCAGATCCGGGAGAGCCGGCTCGACCTGATAAGTCTCGTGCTGCCGGTCGCGCTGGTGGCCGGGGCTGCTGCCTACTACCTCCGCGCGGTCCCGACCGCGGGCAACGACATTGCGCTCGACCTCACCCTGGCCGCGACCGGGGCGGCCCTGGGCATCGGGTGCGCGATGGCGACCCGCATGCGGCGCGGCGGCGACGGCGTGGCACTCGCCAGGGCCGGCGGGGTGGCCGCCGTGCTGTGGGTTGCCGGCATCGGCTCCCGGATGGCCTTCGCCTTTTTCTCCGGCCACGGCGCCGGGCCGGCCATCGCGCGGTTCTCTGCTGTGCACAGCATCACCAGCGCGGACGCCTGGGTGGCGGCGCTGGTCATCATGGCCCTGACCGAGGTCACCGCCCGGCTCGTCGTCCTGAGGCTGCGCGCCCGCAAGCTCCCCGTGGCTGCCGCCGAGGCCGCGCCGCGGACGCCGGCTCGCGCGCAGGCCTAGTCGAAGGCGCACGACATCAGATCGCAGGGAATCTCCCGCCGCGCCGGCGGGGGCTTCCCGCTAGGAAGACCAGCCAGAGATTCGCTCGGACCGGGCCCGGCTGACGCCGGGTGCCTGAGCAGGAAAGGGATGCGTCATGGACACCAGCCCGAGGGCCAGCGCGGCCGGATATCTCAGGGTGTCCGATGCCGATCGTGACAGCGCGCTAGCAGAACTGAGCGAGCATTTCCAGGCCGGCCGCCTGACCGCTGCCGAACTCGACGAGCGGACCGGCCAGGCACTCAGCGCGCGGACCGGGGAGGACCTGGCCGGCCTGATGGCCGACCTTCCGCCCCTGGCCGTCGCGGAGGTGACCGACGCCGCTGGCCCCCGGCGAACCGGATACCGCGACCTGGCCGCCTGGGCCGCTGTAGCGGTGGCGGCCATCGGATCCGTCGTGGTTGTCCTGGCTGTCCGCGGACCCGGGCACGGTGCCCTGTTCCCGTGGTGGCTGATCCCGTTCGCCTTCCTCGTCCTGCGCCGGCTGGGCCGGAGCACGGCTCGGCGCAGATGACTGCGCACTGGCGGCCCTGGTGTCCCGGATAACAAAGTGCCGTTTGGGACATGGTGCCCTCACTGGTTCCGCACTGGCGGAACCAGTGGTAGCGCATCCGGGGGGCGTTGTTCTCGAACTAGTGCAGGGCCTTGTCCACCTCGTCCTTCTTCACCCCTTCGAGGGGGTATTTGCGTGCGGCGGCGCAGATCCCGTCGATGTAGCCGTGGTCGAGGTCCTCCAGGCGGGCGGCGAGCCACTCGTCCTTGCGGTCCAGCAGCATGAACTCCAGGGTGCGGGCGAGGTCGTGGAGGTGCTCGCGGGCGTGGTAGAGGTCGACGACCTGGGTGGCCTCGGGGAACGTGGCGGTGGCGATGCCCCAGATCCAGGCGGCGCCGTCGCCGATGATGGTCATCTGGCGGACATGGCCGGCGCCGCGGCGGATGCCCTCGGCTTTCACCAGGCCGGAGAAGGTGGCAGCTGGCTCGAAGGTGGCGAGGTAGCTGGAGGAGGCCCGGTCCCGGACCGGGTATCCCTCCTCGTTCACCTTGTCCTGGGTGAAGAAGACGGCGAGCTTGACCTCGCGGGTCCGGGCGCGGCCGTCCTCGCCCTTGCCGTCCCTGCCCTCGGCCTCCTTCCCGGTGACCGGGACGCCGGTCCCGTCGATGACGGCGTAGAGCTTGTCCGGCAGTGGCTGCGGTGGCAATGGCACCAGCTTGCGCCCGGCGATGAGCCTGGCCCGGTCCCGGGAGGCGGTGGCCTGGGCCGCGCCGCTGGCCTCGGCGGCCCGCTCGACGCGCTTGACCGTGAGCCGGACCCCGGCCAGGTCCTCCAGCAGCCCCGCGGCGCTGGCGAACGGCACGGCGGCCCCCGCCCGGCTGGTCATCGCGGCCAGTCCCGGTGACATGGAGGCACCCGTGACCCCGAGCTCGGCGTCCCGGGGCGCCAGCCCGTGCTTGCACCGGGCGCAGTGGTACCAGGCCCGCCGGAGGGCAACCGGGCCGAGCACCGTGTCGATGACCTTGTCCCGGTAGGCCACGAACACGGCCTCATGACCGTTCCCGCAGTCCACGCGCGGGCCCCGGTAGCCGGGGTCGGCGGCCAGCAGCTCCCCGAGGATGCCGCAGCCGGCCTGCAGCATCCCGGCCCTGATCACGGCCTCGGCCGCCTGCAAGCCGGCGCCATCGCAGCCCAGCGATTTTGCGGCCTCGGCCGCCAGCCTGCCTATCTCGGCGGCCTTCTCCCGCGCGAGGGCCTCGAAGAGCCCCCCTTTTCGCCCTCCGGCGCAGAGGGCGCGCCCGTCCCGGCCGCCGGCCGGGCCTCGCAGATTCTCTCGCTCACCTCCGCGATCTGCTCGCTGATCGCCGTGAACTCCGCATGCCGGGCCACCTCAGCTCGCACCTTCTCCACCTCCGCCGCCGCCAGCTGCCGCCCGACCGTCTTGCGGCGGCCCGCCGACCGGGTCCACAGGAACCTCGGCCCGTGGCCAGGATGACCCGGCCGCGCGCACGCGCAGTTCGGCTTCCCGCACCTGCGCCAGTTCTCGGTCACCGAGCCGCGCCGGAAGTCGCCAACCCGGTTGAGCTGCGCATACAGCCGGTCCCGCTCTGCCTCCAGCTCCGGAAGCGACGGCTCGGTCATGGGCACTCCTAGTCTGGTTGTGATGTCACAACCAGACTCCCATCATAACCAGCCCAAATGCGGGACCCTACATACGTGTCGCGCACCCCGGGCGCGGCGTGGCCCGCACTGAATGTCGGACCCGTTCCCTAGCATTGCGGCAGACCCAGGGTTCGAGGCCGAGAACGGGCGTGAGGGTGAATTTCGACGAGATCTGCTCGCTTCGCAAGCACAGCTCCGCGTGGAAGCTGCTGCGCGCCGACAACGCGCCGCTGATCCTGAGCTTCTTCGGGACGGTGTTCGTCGAGGAGAACATCCGGTCCATCTCCAGCACTGACCTGGTGAGCAGGCTGGACGATGAGCTGTACGCGCTGAACGAACGGCTCGGCGAGGCCGCCTATCGCAAGCCCGCGAAGGCCTACCTGGACGACTGGGCTGCCCCGGATGCCGGCTGGCTGCGCAAGTATTACCCCGAGGGCTCGGACGAGCCGCACTTCGACGCGACCCCGGCGGTTGAGAAGGCGCTCTCCTGGGTCAAGACGCTGCAGGTGCGCTCGTTCGTGGGCACCGAGTCACGGCTGAACACGATCTTCAGTCTCCTTCGGCAGATGGTGTTCGGCGCCGAGACCGACCCGGAGGTCAGGCTCGCGGAACTGCGCCAGCGCCGCAGCGAGATTGACGCAGAGATCGCCCGGGTGGAAGACGGCGAGGTCGAGGTGCTTGACGCCTCGGCTCAGCGCGACCGCTACCAGCAGTTCTCGGCCACCGCGCGCGAGCTGCTGTCGGATTTCCGCGAGGTAGAGGCGAACTTCCGGAACCTGGACAGGGAGCTGCGGGAACGGATCGCAGCATGGCATGGCGCCAAGGGCGAACTGCTCGACGACATCCTGGGCAGTCGCGAGACCATCGCCGGCTCCGACCAGGGCAAGAGCTTCCAGGCCTTTTATGACTTCCTGCTCTCCCATGCCAGGCAGGAAGAGCTGACGGAGCTGATCGAGCGGGTGCTGGCGCTCGAGGCGATCGGCGAGCCCGACCCGCGGATGCGCCATATCCATTACGACTGGCTGGATGCAGGCGAGCGCACTCAGGCGACGGTGCGTCAGCTCTCCGAACAGCTCCGCCGGTTCCTCGACGATCAGGTGTGGTTCGAGAACCGGCGCGTGATCGACATCCTGCGGAGTATCGAAGCGAAGGCGCTCGAGCTGCGGGAGGAACGCAGCGTCGCCGTCAGCACCGAGATCGATGGAACTTCTGCCGCGATCGTGCTGCCGATGGAGCGTCCCCTGTACACGCCGGTGAAGAAGGCCCCGATTGACAGCGGCTCGGTCGAGGCCGGGCAGGACGGCTTCGACGCGACCACGCTGTTCGAGCAGACCTTCGTCGATCCGGCCAGGCTCTCCCTCGGCGTTCGGCGCGCACTGCAGCAGCGTTCGCAGGTCGGGCTGGCGCAGCTGGTCCGCGACCAGCCACTGCAGCAGGGTCTGGCTGAGCTGGTCACCTACCTGTCGCTGACCGACGACGTGTTCCGCGTGGTCTTCGACGACGCGGCGAAGGAAAGCGTCAGCTGGCGTGACCCGGACGGCCGGACGCGAATGGCAACGCTGCCGCGGGTCACCTTCGCCCGAACCTCCGGCGCCAGGTCGGACAGCGAGAACGGGATCCAGCGATGAGCAATGCGTCTGCCCCCGCTACCACAGCCGAGCTGGACCTGCCGCTCGCGGTGACCCAGCTGATGAAGGGCGTCGTCTACCGGGACACCCACGACAAGGCCTGGCGCCACCTGCTCCAGTTGCAGCCGCAAGTGCGCGACTATGTCGCGGTCATGGGCCTGACGGTCATCATCGACGAAGCCGAGGGCTACGCATTCATGCGATCCAGGCCTGAGGAGGAGGACGCCGACTCGGACCGCCCGCCGCTGGCGCGGCTGATCGCGCGTCGCTCGCTCTCCTTTCACGTGAGCCTGCTGCTTGCCCTGCTGCGCAAGAAGCTGGCCGAGTTCGACGCCAGCAACAGCGACACCCGGCTGATGCTCAGCAGAAACCAGATCGTCGACATGGTCCGGCTGTTCCTGCCGGCGACCAGCAATGAGGCCCGGCTGGTAGACCAGATCGACTCCTACATCGCGAAGGTGACCGAGCTGGGCTTCCTCCGGACGGTCAAGAACTCTGACTCGCTGTTTGAGGTCCGGCGCATCCTGAAGGCGTTTGTGGACGGCCAGTGGCTCGCCGACTTCGACCGTCACCTGACGGAGTACGCGGCTTTGCTCGCCGGGGACGAGGCCGCCCGAGACGACGAGCCGGATACACCAGGCGGAACGGAGGCGGCCAGGTGACCAGCGGCCTGTTCAGCCCGGTCGAGCTGCACGACCCCGCCGACGATCATCTGAATGGATACCGGCTGGACCGGCTGGAGGTCTACAACTGGGGCACTTTCGATAAGCAGGTGTGGAGCTTCGAGGCGGGCGCCCGCAACGGCCTGCTCACCGGTGACATCGGCTCCGGCAAGTCAACGATCGTGGACGCGATCACCACGCTGCTGCTGCCGGCTAACCGGATCTCCTACAACAAGGCAGCGGGCGCCGAAACCCGGGAGCGGAGCCTGCGCTCCTACGTACTCGGCTACTTCAAGTCCGAGCGGAGCGAGACCACCGGCACCTCCCGCCCGGTGGCGCTGCGCGAGGCCGGTTCCTATTCGGTGATCCTGGGCGTTTTCGCCAACCGCGGCTACGGCTCGACCGTGACCCTCGCCCAGGTCTTCTGGCTGAAGGACAGCCACGCCGGACAGCCCGACCGGTTCTTCGTGACCGCGGATCGCGCCCTGTCGGTCGTCGGAGACTTCTCTGATTTCGGCAGCGATATCTCAGCCTTGAAAAGACGGCTGCGCGCGGGCGGCACCCGCACGCACGACCATTTCCCCGAGTACGGCAAGGACTTCCGCCGCCGTCTTGGCATCGAGTCCGAGCAGGCCATGGAGCTTTTCCACCAGACGGTGTCGATGAAGTCGGTCGG
>CABEDR010001010.1_pt1 | contig 7972 bp, 6 predicted proteins | sample 3423071 | NCBI WGS metagenome assembly CABEDR01 (sample SAMEA5534331, study PRJEB31848) | metagenome | biome: tundra; feature: field; material: soil | place: USA | collected 2013-05 | depth 0.15 m | reverse complement strand
GGCGAAGTCAGGTCCTCGCGAGAGCCGGGCACATCGCCGACGCGTCCGTAGCAGTCGGTGTCGCGGTAGCCCGTATCCTGCGGAAGGCTGCCCATGGGGACAGCGCGCGGGCGGCGGGCGCTGTCGGTGCGGTGGGTGCCCTGCGATTGGCCCACCGCTGAGTAGCTATCCTGTGAATAGCTATCCGGCGAATAGCCCGCTGGTGAATAGGTGTCCGGAGAGTAGCCATCCCGCGGATAGCCGCCGTGAGAGTAGGCGTCCGGCGAGCGGTCGGCGTGCGAGTAGCCGTCGGCCTGATCGGCCTGATCGCCGTCAGGCTGGTGACCGGCCGCGGGCAGCTCGTGCAGGTAGCTCGTTGCGGCGCGGTCAGCGGGGCCTGCTAGATCCGGGCGGCGCTGCAGGGTATCGATCATGTGTGGCAGTTCCGAGATGGGCAAGCGGAAAGTGCCGGTGCACATATCGCCTTGCCAGATGCTGAAGACCGCGACGCCCGTGTCGGCGTACCAGCTCAGTCGCATGCTCCGCGAGTCGCCCCTGACGTCGAAAAACACCTCACCGAGACGAGGCAGCGGGGCTGCGCCGGACGCGGACATGTTGCCTATGCTGACGCTGACGCATCGTGTTTGTCCAGTTGATGGCTGCTTGCGGTGAGACGGGCTGGCCGTCGGCCGTGATACATATTCGCCGGCTGGCCTGCGCGGAGCCCCGGGCGGGTGGCATGATGATGCGGCGGTCCGCTCCCGCGAGCCACGGGCGGTGCCCGGGTTTGTTGCCGCGCGGGAACACTACACAGATGCCAGGCGTTGCACCATCCGACGGGGCGAATGCCGCATCGCGCGGGATTTTGTGCGTGCAGATTTGGCGCGGTGGCAGCGGGACGCTCTGCTAGACAAGTTGTATATTACCCGTTGAGCTGGTTGAGGAGAGCTACTCATGTCTGAGGTACGCCGTCAGGCCGCCCTGATGCAACGGCCGAACTGGGGCTGGCAAGACGATGCCGCGTGCCGCGGTCGTGAGGTCGTGCTCTTTTTCGGGCCGGACGGTGAGCGGCAGCCGGAGCGAGACATCCGGGAGCGCAAGGCCAAGGCCGTGTGCGCTGCCTGCCCTGTTCGCGCGCAGTGTCTGGACTACGCCATTGGCCGGCCGGAGAAATACGGCACCTGGGGCGGACTCAACGAGGACGAGCGCTCCTCTGAGCGGCGTCGCCGGATGCGCCGGGCGAACGCGGCCTGACCGGCTGACCGCGCAGGCATCTGTCGCATCTGCGGCCTGGCGTGTCGTCCCGGTAACCCGGGTGGCAGCATGTCACTGCGGGTAACATCGGCGCAGCGTCATTGGGAAAGAATGAAAGCATGATTTGCCTGTCATGCCGTCAGCGAGGGCATGAGAAGTGTCCAGGTGGCACCTGGTGCGACTGCCAGCATCTCGTGCGGCCGCAGGTCGCCGAGCCGTCCATGGACTGGGTCCGGCAGGGCTGAGGCCCAGCGGGGCCGGGCCGGAATAGGCGCAGCGCGGCGACAGTTTGGCCAGTGGCGGCCGGGTAGGCCAGTCTTGGCGGATCCAATCAGCCGGGAGACAGGAAAGGCGAAGAGCCTCATGCTTGCGGCAGATCACGAAACGCCGTTCGTGCACTCGTGCTGCTATCAGGCAGGTTCTGCCCGGCAGACCTCAGAGAGCGGCTGGCGACGCTGCAGTGACGCCGCGGCACTCCGGGCACGCCGCGGCGAAGCGGGAGATGTCTTGTGACCGCCGGACGTTCGAGGCTGACCTGGCTGGGATTGCCCGGCCAGAAGGCCCCCGCCGCCGCGGAGGATCTCATCGAGATGGAGAGGCTGGCTGCCGAGGCGGCCGACGCTCTGGCGGGCGCTGCTGCGGCCGACGTGATCAGGTGGGCGGCCCGGACTTTCGGTCAGCGCATCTGCATCACCTCGTCGATGACCGACGCAGTGATCATCCATCTCACGTCGCGGCTTGTGCCAGGGATCGACGTGCTCTTCCTTGACACGGGCTATCACTTCGCCGAGACCGCAGGCACCAGGGACGCGGTTTCTGCCGTCTATCCGGTGAATGTGATCAACGTCACGCCATCGACGACGGTGGCCGAGCAGGACTCCGGGCTCGGGGCGAAACTGTATGCCCGCAACCCTGACCTGTGCTGTTACCTGCGCAAGGTGGTCCCGCTGGAGCAGGCCCTGCAGCCCTACAGCGCCTGGATCACCGGGGTGCGCCGGGAGGAGACCTCCGCCCGCAGCGACACGTGCGCGGTCCAGTGGGATGCCAGGCGGGAGATGGTGAAGGTCAACCCGATCGTGGACTGGACTCAGGAGCAGGTCGACACCTACATTGCGGACAATGGCGTGTTGGTGAACCCACTGGTCTACGACGGCTACCCGTCGATTGGCTGCCGTACCTGCACGGTACGAGTATCGGCGGGCGCCGATCCGCGCAGCGGGCGCTGGGTCGGCGCCGCCAAGACGGAGTGCGGGATTCACAGCTGAGTGACCCGGCAGCAATATGCGAGCTGAGCGAGCCCGGCTGATCGCGGTGGCCTGGCGGGGCTGAGCCTGAGAGGGCTTTGCCTGCCGGGCCGGGAGGAGCGGCCGGTGTCGGTTCCCAGACAGCCCCTTACCCACGAGGTCGTCAATCAGGCCCCGCCGCTGGCCGGGCACGACGTGGCCAGCGATCCGGCGCTGCTGGCCGCGCTGGAGCGGGAGGGCGCCGGCTGGGCTGTGCCCCAGGTGCGCCAGCTCGGCCTGCTGGCGGGACTGGCGGAGACGCAGGGCCAGGCCAGGCTTGCCAATGAGAACCCGCCCGTGCTGCGCACCCACGACCGGTTCGGCCACCGGATCGACGAGGTGGAATTCCACCCCGCGTGGCACCAGCTGATGGCCATCGCCGTCACTCACGGCCTGCATGCCGCCCCCTGGTCGGAACCCGGCCCCGGCGCGCACCTGGCCAGGGCGGCCGGGTTCTATGTATGGACCCAGGCCGAAGCGGGGCACGGCTGCCCGATCTCGATGACCTACGCCAGCGTGCCTGCGCTCCGCCGCGCCCCCGGCCTGGCGGCGGTGTTCGAGCCGCTGCTCGGCGCCCGCTGCTACGATCCGGTGCTGCGGGTGCCCGAGCAGAAATCCGGCCTGCTGGCCGGGATGGCCATGACGGAGAAGCAGGGCGGCTCGGACGTGCGCGCCAACACCACCGCTGCCGAGCCCGCCGGCGACGGGAGCTACCTTGTCACCGGCCACAAATGGTTCTGCTCCGCGCCCATGTGCGATCTGTTCCTGCTGCTGGCCCAGGCGCCAGAGGGACTGAGCTGCTTCCTGCTGCCGCGCGTGCTGCCGGACGGCACCCGCAACTCGATGCGCCTGCAGCGGCTGAAGGACAAGCTGGGCAACCGGTCGAATGCCTCGGCGGAGGTCGAGTACGATGCCGCGCGCGCGTGGCTGGTCGGCGAGCCGGGCCGAGGGGTGCCGACCATCATCGAGATGGTCACCGCCACCCGTCTGGACTGTGTGCTCGGCAGCGCGGCCCAGATCCGCCAGGCATGCGTCGCGGCCGTGCACCATGCCGCTTTCCGCTCGGCCTTCGGCTCGCATCTGATCGACCAGCCGCTGATGGCTGGCGTACTGGCAGATCTCGCGCTCGAGTCCGAGGCTGCGACTTCGCTGGCGATGCGCCTGGCCGCCGCCAGTGACCGCGCCGCCCGCGGTGACGCTGCGGAGGCAGCCCTGCTGCGGGTCGCGCTGCCCGCGGCGAAGTTCTGGATCTGCAAACGTGCGCCAGCGGTCACCGCCGAGGCCCTGGAGTGCCTGGGCGGCAACGGCTATGTCGAGGAGTCCGGCCTGCCGCGACTGTACCGGGACGCCCCGCTGAACTCCATCTGGGAGGGCTCTGGCAACGTCACTGCGCTGGACGTGATCAGAGCACTGGGCCGCTCGCCCGACGCGGCCGACGCGGTGCTGGCCGAAGCTGACCAGGCGGCGGGCGGCGACCGGCGGCTGGACCAGGCGGCCGCGCTGCTGCGCACCGAGCTGAAGGAAGCCGGAGCAGCCAGCGCGGCCGCAGCCCAGTACCGGGCGCGCAGGCTGGCCGGGCTGATGACGGTGGTCCTGCAGGCGGCGCTGCTGGTGCGGCATGCTCCGGCGGCGGTCGGTGGCGCGTTCTGCGCTTCCAGGCTGGGCCTGGCGGGCGGTCCTGGTGGCAGTGCCGGCGGCGGCCCGGCAGTGCCGTTCGGCGGGCTGCCGGGCGGGATCGACCTGGCGGCTGTGCTCGCGCGGTGCCGGCCTGTCGTTCCTCCCCGGTAAAGTCAGCGGATGCGCGTCTGGCCTGGAACTGCTTATCCGCTTGGTGCTACCTGGGATGGGTCAGGCACTAATTTCGCTCTTTTCTCCGAGGTGGCCGGCCGGGTGGAGCTGTGTCTTTTCGATCCGGGCGGCAGCGAGACGCGTGTCGAGCTTACCGAGGTGGATGGTTTCGTCTGGCACTGCTACCTGCCGGGTGCCGGCCCGGGCCGGCATTACGGCTATCGCGTGCACGGCCCGTACGCGCCGGGCCGCGGTCACCGGTGCAACCCGGCGAAGCTGCTGCTCGACCCGTACGGCAAGGCCGTCGAGGGGCAGGTGCGCTGGCACGAGGCCCTGTTCTCGCACCGGTTCGGCGCGCCAGATGCGGTCAACACGCGCGACAGCGCTCCCTTTATGCCGCGCAACGTCGTTATCAACCCGTACTTCGACTGGGGGAATGACCGGTCGCCGCGGACCCCGTATCACCAGACGGTGATCTACGAAGCGCATGTCCGCGGCCTGACCCTGCGCCATCCCGAGATCGCGCCGGAGCACCGCGGCACGTATGCGGGCCTGGCGTCGCCGGTCATCATCGACCACCTGACCGCGCTGGGCGTGACCGCCATCGAGCTGATGCCGGTGCATCAGTTCGTCTCGGAGCGGGAGCTGGCGGCCGGGGGCCGGGCCAACTACTGGGGCTACAACACGATCGCGTTCCTGGCCCCGCACAACGCCTACTCGTCGTCCACCGAGCCGCACGGCCAGGTCGCCGAGTTCAAGTCGATGGTCAAGGCCCTGCACGAGGCGGGCATCGAGGTGATCCTGGACGTCGTGTACAACCACACGGCCGAGGCCGGCGCCCTCGGCCCGACGCTGTCCTTCCGCGGGATCGACAATGCCGCGTACTACCGGCTCGCTGACGGCGACCCGCGGGTCTACCTGGACTACACCGGCTGCGGCAACAGCCTCAATGCCCGCAATCCGCACGCCCTGCAGCTGATCATGGACTCGCTGCGGTACTGGATCCTGGAGATGCACGTGGACGGGTTCCGCTTTGACCTGGCCTCCGCGCTGGCCCGCGAGCTGCACGATGTGGACCGGCTGGCCGCCTTCTTCGACCTGGTCCAGCAGGATCCGGTCGTCTCGCAGGTCAAGCTGATCGCCGAGCCGTGGGATGTCGGGGAAGGCGGCTACCAGGTCGGGAAGTTCCCGCCGCTGTGGTCGGAATGGAATGGCAAGTACCGCGACTGCGTACGTGACCTGTGGCGGGGCGAGCCCGCGACGCTGCCGGAGTTCGCCCTGCGGCTGACCGGCTCCAGCGACCTGTACGAGACCAGCGCCCGGCGGCCGGTGGCGTCGGTGAACTTCGTGACCTGCCACGACGGGTTCACCCTCGCTGACCTGGTCAGCTATCACCGCAAGCACAACGAGGACAACGGCGAGGACAACAGGGACGGCACCGATGACAACCGGTCCTGGAACTGCGGCGCGGAAGGGCCGTCCGACGATCCGGCCGTCACCGAGCTGCGTGCCCGCCAGGTGCGGAACTTCCTGGTCACGCTGTTCTGCTCGCAGGGCGTGCCGATGCTGCTCGCCGGCGACGAGATGGGACGCACCCAGCGCGGCAGCAACAACGCCTACTGCCAGGACACGGAGCTGTCCTGGGTGGACTGGGAGAACGCGGGCAAGTACGCGGACCTGATTGACTTCACCCGCGCGCTTTCCCGGCTCCGCCGGGCGCACCCGGTCTTCCGGCGGCGCAGGTTCTTCAGCGGGCTGCCCGCCCGGGCCGGCGGCGGCAGCCTGCGGGACATCATCTGGCTGACCCCGTCCGGCCGGGAAATGACCGATGCGGACTGGAATTCGGGCTATGCCAGGTCGCTGGCGGTATTCCTGAACGGCGACGCCATCACCGAGCCGGGCACCCGCGGCGAGCCCGTCCGCGACAAGCACTTCCTGCTGCTGTTCAACGCGCACAGCGACGCCGTCCGGTTCGTCCTGCCCGACGCCGACCACGCGCACGGCTGGCATGCCGTTGTCGATACGGCCGCGCCGCCGGGCCGGCCAGCCGCCGGCGCCGGCGGCTGGCCCCCGGTGCTGCCCAGCGGCGCGGCGGTCGACGTGACCGGCCGCTCCATCATGGTGCTGCGCTCCGCGGACGGCCCGGCCGGCCAGGCGCGCCCATCCAGGGCGTCCTAACGCGGCCGTGCAGCCAGCGTCAACGCGGCCACTACCAGCGCGAAGGTAGTCAGGCCCGCTGCCCCGTGCACCACTACCACCACGGCAGGGACATGCTGCTCCGCTCCCCTGGCGTGCCGGCCGCCGCGCCCTACCAGCCACCTGGTCAGCATGAGGAAGCCGAGCATCGCCGAGCCGCTGAGCACGCCTAAGCTGATCCAGCCAAAGCCGATGTGGTTGGTCAGGATATAGGCCAGCCAGAACGACAGGCCGGTCGTGGCCAGCCCGGGGTGGGCAAATATCAGCACCGCGGGGAATACCGTGATCCTGGTGGACTGCTGGCGCAGGCCGCCGCGTGACAGCCAGACAGCTAATAGGTAGACGCCGAAGCACGCAGTGCAGCACCAGACGGCAAGCGCAGCATATTGCACCGTGCTCCTCTCGTTCCGCCCGCCGTGCCCGCCTTGGGCACGCCGTGCCCATCTTGCACCTATTGCAATGTGCAATGTGCTGACTTTGATCGGACGAGATCGCCCGGTATCGGACATCCGCGGTCCGCGCCGATGCCTTCACCCCGGTTTTCCGCCGGCTTTTCCGCAGTCACCGTTGGGGCTGCTCAGCCGCAGCACCCTGGTTCTGGTTGACTGCTGCCCGTGCAGCAGATCTTTCCGGCGCCGCCGCCCGGCCACGAGGTCGGCGCTGATGCCGGCCCGGCCCTCGGCCGCCTGTACGCCTATCCCGAGCCGGGCGAGCGCCCCTGGCTGCGCGCCAACATGGTCGCCAGTGCCGACGGGGCCGCGGCGGCGGACGGCAAGTCAGGCAGCCTGTCCGGCGCGGCCGACCGGCGGGTGTTCTCGGTGCTCCGCAGCCTTGCCGACGTGATCCTGGTCGGCGCGGGAACAGCAAGAGCAGAGCGGTACCGGCCGGTGCGGCCGGCCGAGGTCTGGCCGCAGCTGCGCGCTGGTCGTGCGCCGACGCCGCCGATCGCGGTGCTGACCCGGGCGCTGGACCTCGATCCGGGCAGCGGCCTGCTCGCCGCGGCGTCCGGCCTGGCGCGGACTATCGTGCTGACGACTGAGGCTGCTGCCCCTGACCTGGTGACGGCCGTTTCGCTGCGCGCGGAGGTCATCGTGGCCGGGCAGCAGGTCATCACCGCGGCCGCGGCCATCGCGGCCCTGGCCGGGCGCGGATACCGGCGGATCCTGGTCGAGGGCGGCCCCGGCCTGCTTGCCCAGATCATCGCTGGCGGCATGCTGGACGAGCTGTGCCTCACCTACAGCCCGGTGCTGGCGGGCGGATCAGCGGGCCGGATCGTCGCCGCGCCCCGGGACCACGGGACCGGTCCGCAGGCTAGTCTGCCGGGCAGGCCCGGCGCCGGGCCCGGCGCGCTGACCGGCCTGCGGCTGGCGCATGTGCTCGAGGATGAGGGATACCTGCTCTGCCGCTATCTGCGGCGCGACGACAACGCCTGAGGGTGCTCCGGCAGGATCGCCCGGGCCCGGAAAAGGGAG
>CABEDR010001002.1_pt1 | contig 7998 bp, 9 predicted proteins | sample 3423071 | NCBI WGS metagenome assembly CABEDR01 (sample SAMEA5534331, study PRJEB31848) | metagenome | biome: tundra; feature: field; material: soil | place: USA | collected 2013-05 | depth 0.15 m | reverse complement strand
CCCGGCAGGCATGGCCTAGACGCAATCGTCGGCTACTGCTCGCTCAGCACCGAGAACCTAGGCCCCGGAATGAACGATCATGACGGCACCGGACAGGACGGGAGACCCGGCCTGAACTTGATGGCCTGCCGAAGTTCCGCTCCCCGGTCCTTCCAACAGTTCGGCCCCTTGGACCCCCTAGGCCCAGGTCCACCCCCGCCGCTAGGCTGGCGCGGAACCTGGGGCATCACATGTTGACTTTCTGTCCCCCATCTGTACTCCGCCCGTTTACCCGCTGGTAAAGGTAGCGCGGCCAGAATGTACTGGCACACCACGGTTTGCAGGCTGACCGGCTGTCCGGGGCTGCGCTCATCGCGGCCGGGGAAAACATATAAAACCTAAAAGGAGTACCAGACATGCAACTTCGACGCAGTCAGCAGGTCACGACGGCGGGGGCCGCCGTCGCTGTGATGGCTCTGTCCCTCGCCGCGTGCTCCTCGTCGAACTCCTCGTCCTCCCCGTCGAGCGGCGGCTCATCGTCGAGCAGCGCCGCAGCCCTCACGGGCACGCTCAACGGGAGCGGATCGACGCTCCAGCTCACCTACCAGCAAGAGGCCATCTCCAGCTTCAAGACGGTCCAGTCCGGCATGACGGTCAACTACGGCGCTGGCGGCTCGGGCAAGGGGCGGACGGACCTGGCCTCGGGGGTCGTCAACTACGCGGGCTCGGACTCACCGATCCCCGCCACGGAGGAAGCGAACTTCAAGGGCAAGACGGTGCTCTACTTCCCCGACGTGATCGCCCCGGTTACGGTCTCGTACAACCTGTCCGGCCTCAGCAAGCCGCTCCGGCTGTCGGCGCCGGTCATCGCGGGCATCTTCCAGGCCAAGATCAAGTCCTGGAACAACTCGCAGATCGCTGCGGACAACCCTGGTGTCACCCTGCCCAGCACCGCGATCACCATCGCCCGCCGCTCGGACTCCTCGGGCACCACCCAGAACTTCTCCCAGTTTCTGGTCGATGCCTCGGGGGACGGATGGACGCTCGGCACCAGCTCGACCATTAACTGGCCCGCCGCCAGCCGGGGCGGCAACGGCAACGGCGGGGTGGCGTCGATCATCAAGAGCACCCCGGGGGCCGTCGGGTACGTGGACTACTCCGACGCCAAGGCCTCCGGGCTGACCTTCGCTTCTATCAAGAACAAGGCCGGCGACTACGTCGCGCCGTCGGTGTCGTCGGCCTCCGCGGCCGCCACCCAGGCCACCGTCAAGCCCAACCTGACGTTCAGCGCGATCTGGACGCCCGGCGCTAGCTCGTACCCGATCACCGCTCAGTCGTGGATTCTGGTCTACCAAACCCAGCCGAACACTAATGATACGAAGATGCTCCAGGCGTGGGTCGGCTACCTGGTCGGAGCCGGCCAGCAACTGCTTCCCCAGCTGGGCTTCGCGCCGCTGCCCGCCAGCATCGACCAGCAGGCAAAGGCGCAGCTGAGCAAGATCGGCAGCTAGGTGTGAGCATTGTGACGCACGCAGATCAGGTCGGCTGGTCGTCGTGAGCGCTGTGACGCGGGTGGACCCGGCCGGTCCGGCCGGATCCACCCGCGCCCTGTCGGAGCGGCGGCCGCTCGGCGACCGCGGCTTCCAGGTCCTCGCGCTCGCGTCCGGCCTGCTGGTGCTGGTGATCCTGATCCTGATCGCCATCTCGACCACCCAGCAGTCCTCGTCGTGGTTCAGCACCGAGGGCGTGAAGGTCTTCTCCAGCACTTGGAACCCCGCGGCCAACCAATTCGGTGCGCTGGCCTTCATATACGGCACGGCCGTCACGGCGGTGATCGCGATCATCATAGCCGTGCCGGTCAGCGTGGGCGTCGCCCTGCTCCTGACGGAGGTCGTGCCGTACCGGTGGTCGCGGCCGATCGTGTACGTGATCGACCTCCTGGCGGTGGTCCCGTCGGTGGTCTGGGGCCTGTGGGGGATCATAGTGTTCGCGCCCTGGATCGGCCGCATCTACGGTCATATAGGTTCGGGCGTCAACGGCGTCCCGGTGCTGGGCTCCCTGTTCGGGCCGCCCACGAGCGGGGCATCGTTCTTCACCGCCGGCATCATCCTGGCCTTCATGATCACGCCGATCGTGACTTCGCTGTCGCGCGAGGTCATCGCGACGGTGCCGACCATCGACAAGGAGGGCGCGTACGCGCTGGGCGCCACGCGCCTGGAGATGATCCGCGGTGCCGTCTGGCCGCACAGCCAGGGCGGCGTCGTCGGGGCGGTGCTGCTCGGCGTGGGCCGGGCGATGGGCGAGACGATCGCGGCAGCGCTGGTGATCGGCTCGTCGGCCACGATCACGTCACACCTGTTCGCCCCCGGCTACAACATGCCCGCGGTCATCGCGAACGAGTTCGGCGAGGCCTCCGGCGTGTTCCGCGCCGCGCTGATGGGGATGGGCGTGCTCCTGTTCATCTTTACGATCATCATTAACGTCATTGCCCGCGGGGTCGTGGAGCGCTCCGCCCGGCGGAAGCGGGGTGCCTGATGACCATCGCCACCGGGCAGCGGAAGCCCGACCTGCGGGAGCCGACGGGCCGGCGGCGCACCAGCAATGGCATCGCGACTGCCCTGATGGTGCTCGCGTTCGTGCTCGTGATCATCCCGCTGGGGTTCGTCATTTTCACGGTGATCGCCAAGGGCGCCTCGATCATCAGCTGGTCCTTCCTGACCGGCTCGATCCCGCCGCAGGTGGCGCCCGCGAACGTAGGCGGAATCGGGCCGGCGGTGGTCGGCACGATCGAGATCACGGCTCTCGCCACGGTCATGGCCGTGCCGATCGGCATACTGGGCGCGGTCTACCTCAACGAGTACGGCGGCAAGGGCCCGCTGGCGCGGGTCATAGGGTTCATGAGCGACGTGATGACGGGCGTGCCCTCTATCGTGATGGGGCTGTTCATCTTCTCGATCTGGACGCTCCACTTCGGCTTCTCGGGTTTGGGAGGCGCTCTCGCCCTGGGCTGCCTGATGCTGCCGATCGTGATCCGCTCCAGCGATGAGATGCTGAAGCTAGTGCCGGACCCGCTACGCGAAGCGAGCTACGCCCTCGGTGCCACCAAAGCCCGCGTGACGCTGACCGTGGTGCTGCCGGCGGCCATCGGCGGAATCGTCAGCGGCGCTCTGCTCGCCGTGGCCCGGGCCGCAGGTGAGACGGCGCCGCTGCTCTTCACCATCCTCACGGTGACCACAGTGAACCGCAACGTGTTCAGCGGCGCCAACACCTCGCTGCCCTCGCAGATCTTCTCGAACGCGGTATCGCCGTATGTCGGCGCGCAGTCCCGCGCCTGGGGCGCGGCTCTCACGCTCATCGTCATGGCGTTCGTCCTGATGATCGCCGCCCGTATCGTCACCGCCCGATTCACCAGATATTCGCGCTAGGAATGTCTCACCAGAAAGCAGCGCTACGAAGATTATGGACGAGCCTGAGCAGAACGTCGCCACTACTTCGCTGCCCAAGCCTGCGGCCCTGCAGCACCCGTCGGGCGCGCCTGACTCTGATACGCCGGGCCCACCTGTCTTCGATGCGAAGAACGTCTCGATCTTCTACGGATCCTTCCGGGCCGTCACCGACGTCTCGCTGAGCGTGTACCAGCACGAGATCACGGCGTTCATCGGCCCGTCCGGGTGCGGCAAGACGACGGTGCTACGGACGTTGAACCGCATGAACGACCTCGTGGCCAGTGCTCGCGTCGAGGGTGATGTTCGCTACCACGGGGTATCGCTGTACGGCCCGGATGTCTCCGCGACGGCCGTGCGCCGGCGCATCGGCATGGTCTTCCAGAAGCCGAACCCGTTTCCGAAGTCGATCTACGACAACATCGCCTACGGACCGCGCATCAACGGCGAGCGCAAGAAGGGCAAGCTGAACGAGATCGTCGAGCACTCGCTGCGCCAGGCCGCGCTGTGGGACGAGGTGAAGGACCGCCTGAACAACTCGGCTCTGGGCCTGTCCGGCGGGCAGGCGCAGCGGCTGTGCATCGCCCGCACGCTCGCCGTGGAGCCGGACGTCGTCCTGATGGACGAGCCCTGCTCGGCGCTCGACCCGATCGCGACGGCCGCCATCGAGGACCTGATGCATGAGATCAAGTCGAAGTACACCATCGTCATCGTCACGCACAACATGCAGCAGGCCACGCGGGTAAGCGACCGCACCGCCTTCTTCTCCGTGCTCCGCAACGAGAAGAGCGATACCCGCACGGGCGTGCTCGTTGAGTACGACCGGACCGAGACCATCTTCCAGAACCCGAGCGACGACCGCACTAAGGCCTACGTCACCGGCCGGATGGGCTAATCGGGAATTCGAGGAGCATAGATGCCCGGAATCATCGTCGGCGTGGATAGTTCGGATCATTCGCGCCATGCTCTTCGCTGGGCGATGCAAGAGGCCGTGCTGCGTCATGTCCCGCTGACAGTCATGACAGTTCGCCCGGACCCAGTTCGCCCGGCCACGACGATTTACTGGGGTCTGCACACCCTCCCCGAGAACAGCCATAACCTGGACCTCGTGCAGAAGGCGGTCCAGGAATTCGTGGACAAGGTCACGAGCGAACTCGGCGGGACGGTGCCTGAGGTCACCGTGAGCGTGGCCACGGGGAATCCGGCGGAAGAACTCGTCAAGGCCTCGCGTGACGCCGACATGCTCGTCGTGGGGTCCCGCGGCAGCGGCGGGTTCACCAGGCTCCTGATGGGTTCGGTGAGCAGCCAGGTCGCGCACCACGCGGTATGCGCCGTCGTGCTCATCTCTGGGACTCGCCAGGCCTCGTAGTCAGGAGCCGGGGGTTCCTGCAAGGTAGATCACTCGGCGGGCGATGTTGACGGCGTGGTCGCCGAGACGCTCGTAGAAGCGTGCCACCAGCGTCATCTCCATCGTCACCGGTAGTGCCATTCGTCCTGAGGCAAGCTCGGCTATCAAGCTGGCGTGAAGCTCGTCCATCTCGTCATCACGTTCGGCTAGCGCGGCCGCGGCGGAACGGTCCCGCTGGTACCAGGAATCCGCTGCCTGGCGCCACATGTCGGATACGAGGTTCCCCATTCGCTCGACGAGCCCTCGGCTGCGTGGCGAGAGGTCCTCGCTGAGAATGTGGTCGGCCCGACGGGCGATGTCCACGACGAGGTCGTGGGAGCGCTCGAGCTCGGGCACGATTCGCAGCACGGAGAGCAAGAAGCGCAGGTCTGAAGCGACGGGTGCCTGCAGCGCGATGTCCCGGTTGACCAGTTCCTCGATCTCCGCGTAGAGGGCGTCGATGACCAGATCGCGTTCGGCCAGCAACTTGACCACCTCGTTGTCGCCGCTCAGGAGGGCATGGGTCGCCCCGCCCAGGTCCTCGGCGACCATGGCGAACAGTTCGATGACCTTGGCTTCGATGGCCTCCAACTCACGCTGAAATTCCTGCCGATGCTCGACCATAGTCAAAGCCTACTTAGCGCCTGTGGGGTGCGGAAACCCGGGTCGATGCTGTTGACCAGCGAGTGACCAGCAAGTTAATGGCTTGAGCATCCCCGGGTAGAGGGCAACCTCGCTGTTCGTGTTCTGGTCCTTGCTGTACCTCGCCCTCCACCGCATCTTCCAATTCATAGTCTTGACCAGGCGCGGTGAACGCGCCAACGAGATCGAGATCATCGCGCTGCGCCACCAGGTCGCCGTGCCACCCCGCCAGGTGAACAGGCCAGACATCAACGATGGGATCGGATGCTGCTGGCTGCGCTGTCGCGGCTGCTGCCTCGCCCGTCGTGGAGCGACTTCTTCGTGACCCGGCGACCCAGCTGCGCTGGCACCCCTAACCTGATCGCCCGCACGTGGACCTATCCGCGGAAACGTCCAGGCCGCCCCTTCACCAGGGCAGACGTCCGCGCCGCGGTGCTGCGCTGGCGCGCGAGAACCCCACCTGGGGATACCAGAGGATCAGCGGCGAGCTCGCAGGGGCCGGGATCGGGGTACCGCCCGGTACGGTACGCGACATCCTCAACCGAGCCGGCCTGGCCCGCACCCCGGCGCGACGGCCCGACCTGGGGCCAGTTCCTGAAAGCCCAGGCCGCACGGGTCTGGGCAGGTGACAACCACGACGGCCTGCCCGCCTGCCGCTACCGGGACCTGCTCGATCACCTGTCCACCCTCGACCGGCAGGCCGTCATCTTCGCCGGGCGGCAGATCGAGAAACTCACCAGCCTCACCCCGGTCCAGCGGCGCGCCTTCGAACTCCTCGGCACACCAGTCCCCTCACCTTCCAGTAGCCAGTACAACAAGGCAGCCCGCACCCGCCACGGCTGCTCATCCCAGGTCAGAGCCCTGACCACATCACCAAGATCAAGTAAGTTCGGCTAACCCGAGATATCCACCGCAGCGAAGCACGCCACCCTGCGGCGCCTGCTGCCTGACCTTGGTGTCCAGGTCACGCTGCGCTCACGGGCAACCGCAGGCGGGCCGCCGCCAGGCGCAACAGGCCGGGACCCGATCAAGCGGGCCAAAGCGGCCGAAAGCCAAGCCCGGCGCCGCGGATGGCGGGCCTGCCGCCAGCAGCGCAAGCTCTAGAGTTCGCTTGGCCGCTGGCCGACGATGAGCAGCCATGGCATGCGGCGCCAGCCGAGGCGTAAATGCACGCAGCTGCCCGGCAGTCGGCCAGCCGCCTGCGAAGCCTGCGGCCGGTGTGGCCCGCCTATGGCGAGGTATGAGCTGACGCGGGGGGCGCCGGTGACGGCAACGATTCCAGCAGCCCGGTAATGGCGGCGACGAATTCCTGCCAGGCACTCCGGTCGGCGCTCAGCTTGTCCCGGCCCGCCGGGGTGAGCCGGTAAATCCGCAGGTGGCGGCCGTCGACGACAGACCACGAGCTCGTGACGAGGCCGAGGTGTTCAAGGCGGCGGAGGGCCGGGTACACGGTGCCATCCGACAAGTCGAACCGGCCGCCGCTGCCCTCGCGAAGCGCCTCCATGACCGCGTAGGCGTGCAGCGGGTCCCGTTCCAAAACCGCTAGCAGGAGCATGTTGAGGTGAGCCCTGACGGCCTGCGCCTGTGCGCCCATAGGCACGAAGCCTAGCTGCGGCTGGCGACGAACTCCGACATGACCGAAACCCCCGCGATCATGCCTGATGGGGTCCGCGGCGACGGCGGCCCAAGAGTAAATGACGCGCTCACCGGCACCCGAGTAAGCTTCCTAAGGCGTTCACAACAGCGGTCCGCACCCATCCCGCTGACCCTCACCCCGAAGTAGACCCGCCCAACAGCAAACAGGCACTACGACAATGATCTCACCTGACCAACACCCCGAAATTTCGGCCTAGAGACCGAGCACGAGGCCGCCCTGCGGCGCGGGATGAACTCCCCCACAACGTGGGACCCGTTCTTCACCGGCCAGATGCGCCGGCCGCCGGGGCCGGCCTGGCAGCGGTGGGCTTGCAGCGCGGTTCGCCGGCGGGTGCTTGATCTTCGGAGTTAGCCCCATTCCGACGGCCACATATCCATACCTACCGATCTAATAGATATTTATCAATGTGATCTCAGGCTCCGAGCCTGACCTTGGTAGGCGCGTCGCGGATCCACGCGGCTAGTGGCGCGATCACCGCCCGGGCGTCCTCGCTGACGCCCCTGAGTGTGTTGGAAGCAAACGAGCGCTGGAACTCCAGGCCGAGGTAGACCAGGCCGACATGAGTGGAGGAAATGCCGCCGACGTGAATCGGAGCCTCGTCTGCGTCGAGGGCGCCGAGTTCGCGCAGGTAGCCGAGGCTGGGCCGGTATCCGGTGGCGAGGATGATCGCGTCGACCCGGTCGCGCTTGCCGTCGCTCCAGACCACCTGGTTTCCGTCGAGGGCGATGAACATAGGGCGCCGGTCAAGGCGGCCATCAGCGAGGGCCAGCTGAAGCCCGACTGTGGGTGCCGAAAACCTATGCCACCAGGCGATATTCATGAATCACGCCCCCGGCGCGGTCACGCCGCTGGACCCGGAAATGGTCCAGGTCGGTGACGCCGTCGGGTAT
>CABEDR010000991.1_pt1 | contig 8086 bp, 5 predicted proteins | sample 3423071 | NCBI WGS metagenome assembly CABEDR01 (sample SAMEA5534331, study PRJEB31848) | metagenome | biome: tundra; feature: field; material: soil | place: USA | collected 2013-05 | depth 0.15 m | reverse complement strand
AGCGGGAGCGCGCGCAGCGCTCCCGTCCCCTCGCCGAGCCGCAGTTCGGCCGGCAAGCGGCCGCAGACCCAGATGACTCGAGACATCCTCGAGCACGCCGAGCGAACCCAGCGGCCTAGTTAGTCAGCCTCGCCTGCCGGTCGCGAGCCGCCTGCATCGCCTCGGTGTCGAGGGGGCAGCCGCCGACTGCGCCTCGTCCAGCAGATCCACAGCATTCCTCCAGGTGATCCCTTGCTGGCGCTGCCACGATGATCAGCGATGCGACAATGAACTGCTGCCGATGTCAGCTACTGCCAGCCGGTCCCGTCGCCGGCCATTGCAGCATCCCCGCCGTGGGCGGCCTGGGATGCCCTGAGCGCCACGGCGGAGCGCAGCAGGGCGTCGAACGCGGCGGCAGCGACCACCGCCCCGCCTTTCTCCGACACATTGGTCAGCGACTGCAGGCCGCTGGCCCGCAGCGCGTCCTTAGCCTCAGCAGCGCCGACGAAGCCGACGGGCAGCCCGATCACGAACGCCGGCTCCACGCCTCTGGACAGCAGTTCCTGCAGGGCTGTCGCCCCTCCCCCGATCACCCATACCGAGCCGGGCCCCGCCTCGCCGAAAGCCAGCCGCACCGCCGCGGCTGCCCGGCCAATCCCTGCGGTTCTGGCCAGGCGCTGGGTGAGCGGCTCGTTGATCTTGCAGATCACCGGGCAGGCAGAGATCCCGGCCGCCACCATCGCCGCGTCGGCGATCACTGGTGCTCCGGCCGCCAGCTCGGTGACGGCCGCGGCCAGCGACTCCTCGTCGCACACCAGGTCGGTGGCGTAATCAAAATCCGCGCTGGCGTGGATGACCCTCTCGGTGACGTCTCGGCTGAACTTCGGCAGCCTCGACAGATCGATACGGGACCGAAGAATCCGGTACGACTCTTCTTCCTCCATCGCCTGGTCGTCCGCGGGCTCCTCGCTCGGCCAGGTCACCATGCAATCACCCTCCGGGCTGACGGTGAGTTCCTGCGGCAATCTCTGCGGGCCGCATTCTCCAAGGAACGTCCCCAGCGCCGCCGGGGTTTCAGCATGCCACATCAGCTCGCATCCGGGCCGGCGCATCCGGTGGCTGCTACGCCACCTTCGCATCACCGCTCCCATTCGGGCCGGGGCGTCACGCCGCGTCGCTACACTGGCGACGCGCACCTGGGCCTGGTACCTGGCAGGCGGCGCTGTGCACGACGCAGCGTAGCCGGACTGGCGGTCCGGCACCTGAAACGGGCGGTCACGCCGCAGCGACACTGGCCCTCCTCCCGCCGCCGTTCACACGACCACAGGGCTCCTCAGGCCTCGCTCACGCGGCTGACCGGCGGGCCGGGCCCCGTCTTGAGCGAGTACAAAGTGCGTGCAAAAGCGACCAGATTGGTGAATGGAACATTGATGAGGAATGAGAGTCGTCCCCCGGTACTCGTGACCGGCGGGGCCGGCCTCCCCAGTCGGCGACTGATGCGTGCGCCACTCGAGGCCGGGGCCGACTACCAACAGAACGTAACCGCCGTCAGCCCGCCCGCAAGGGCACGACGACTACAGTGCGTAGCCATATTCGGCGCGCATGCAGTCCTGTGACCGTCACCCGCGTCGATGACGAATCCATCGACGGCGCGGCCAGCCGCGCCTTCACCGAGCAGTACGGGACCAGGGCCACGGCACTGCCGCCACTGGCCATCGTGATCGCCGCCTACAACGAGGAAGGCGCGGTCGGCCCGGTCGTTGAATCCCTTCCCGGCGCCGTCTCGGGACTGCCGGCCGCCACGATCGTGGTGTCTGACGGTGGCGTCGACGGTACCGTCAATGAGGCCGATGCCGCCGGGGCACTGGTCTGCGATGTGCCGGTCAACCGGGGGCAGGGCGCCGCGCTGCGGCTCGGCTACCGGCTCGCACGCCAGGGCGGCGCGAAATTTATCGTCACCACGGATGCCGACGGCCAGTACAACCCGGCCGAGATCGAGCGGCTGCTCGAGCCGGTCCTGTCCGGCCAGGCCGACTTTGTCACCGGCTCCCGTCGCCTCGGCAGCGAGGAGACAAAGGACCCGGTGCGCAGGCTAGGCGTCCGGGTCTTCGCACTGGCCATCAGCGTACTGACCGGCCAGCGGATCACCGACGCCACCTTCGGGCTCAGGGCCATGCGCGCCGAGGTTACCGGCGAAGTTCTGCTGGAGCAGCCGCAATACCAGGCCGCCGAATTGCTGATCGGCGTCATCACGCGCGGCTACCGGGTCGCAGAGCGCCCGGCTACCATCCACAGGCGCAAGGTCGGAAAGAGCAAGAAGGGCAACAATATCCTCTACGGCCTGCGCTTCGCCGGAGTGATTGGCGGGACCTGGTGGCGCGAGCGTCAGCGCCGCCGGCGCGGCTCTGCCCGGCGGTCATCAGGCGCCGCGTCATCAGACGCCATATCCCCGGACGCCATGTCACCGGCCGCCGTGTCACCGACGGCCGTGTCACCGACGGCCGTGTCGGCGGCCGGCCTGTCAGCGGCCGCCATGCTCGCACCACGAGCGCCGCTGGCCGGGACCGCGGCGTCTGCTTCCGCTGCTGCCGTGAATGCTGCCGAATCGGCGGCTTCGACGGGCTCGGCGAGCTGTGGCATGGACCCGCGATCGGCGAAGAGCAAGTAATGGAAGATCACGAACCTGGTGACGAACGTCACGCAGTTCGCAAGAAGGTAGGCCAGTTCCACGACCAGGGTCTGCTGCCAGTGGCTCAGGCCCATGGACTTGGCCCATACGCTCGCGTAATGACTGGTCAGGCCCAGGACCAGCCAGGCGCCGACGGACACGGCCCAAAACGGCAGCGTCTCCTTCAGCATGTGCGGCCTGCCGGTCCGGTGCCATGCCCACCGGCTCAGCACATAGCTGACTGCCGCACCGACAATCGAGGCCGCGACCCCTGACACACCCGCGCTGACATGCGCCAGGCCCACCAGAATGGCCAGCATGAGCTGGCTCGCGATCACCGCGGCCACCGAGACCGGCACGAACCGCACGAACTGCCTGCCGGTCCTGCTCCGCAGCCACTCTCGCAGCGGGCCTGGAACCGTCTTCCATGCGGCTCTGGCGATCTTAGGCGCTGCCAGCGTCATGTACGTCCTGGGTTGCCGGAGATCTTCGGGTCAGTAAAACAGCTATACATTACGGGAACCCGCGGCGGCTCAGGACACAGACCTCCGGGTCGGCGCGTTTTGCCGGTGATAACGTCACGGCGCGCCCGGTGCAGTGCAGCGCCAGCGCCAGCGCCAGCGCCGCCGCCAGGGTATTTGCGCCGTTACATTGCGCGATCGGCCAGGTCAGGTATAAATCAACCACAGCCAGAAACGGAAAAGGCAGGAGCAAGATCATGAAGATCTTGGTGTTGGGCGGCGATGGCTACCTTGGTTGGCCGACAGCGCTCCATCTATCAGAAGTTGGGCACGACGTCGCCGTAGCCGACAATTTCTCGCGGCGCGGCTACGACTACGAAATTGGCGTGGAAAGTCTTGTGCCGATCGAGTCGCTGCAGACGCGCATCCGCGCCTGGCGCGAGCTGACCGGCAAGGACATTGGCTACTATATCGGCGACCTGTGCGACCCGGAGTTCACTTACAAGATAGTGCGGGCATTCGAACCGGAAGCGATTGTGCACTTCGCCGAGCAGCGCGCGGCACCGTACTCGATGGTCGACCGCAAGCACGCCGTCTACACCCAGACCAACAACGTGGTCGGCAACCTCAATGTCCTGTACGCGATCGCTGAGATCAACCCCGATATCCACCTGGTGAAGCTCGGCACTATGGGCGAGTACGGCACGCCCAACATCGACATCGAAGAGGGCTGGATCGAGATAGAGCACAAGGGCCGCAGGGACCGTGTCCTGTTCCCCAAGCGCCCCGGCTCCTTCTACCACCTGTCCAAAGTGCATGACAGCCACAACATCGAGTTCGCCTGCCGTATCTGGGGCCTGCGGGCGACCGACCTCAACCAGGGCGTCGTGTACGGGCAGCAGACGCCGGAGACGGCCAGGGACGACCGGCTGGCCACCCGGTACGACTACGACGCCGTGTTCGGCACGGTGCTGAACCGGTTCGTCATCCAGTCGGTGCTCGGCAAGCCGCTGACGGTCTACGGCAGCGGCAGCCAGACTCGCGGCATCATCGAGATCAGGGACACCGTACGATGTCTGCAGCTCGCCTGCGAGAACCCGACCGAGCGCGGCGAGTTCCGGGTCTTCAACCAGATGACGCAGTCCCTGTCGGTCGCGCAGATGGCCGAGACCATTGCGAAGGTCAGCCCCGATGCGGTGCAGATCGAGCATCTCGACAACCCCCGCGTCGAACTGGAGAACCACCACTACAACGTGGTGCATTCCGGCCTCGTCGAGCTGGGCCTGGAGCCGCACCTGCTGTCGGATACGCTGATCGAGTCGCTGCTGGAGATCACCAAGCGGTACGCCCACCGGGTCCGCCCGGAGGCAATGGTGCCGACGGTCCAGTGGCGCAAGACGGCCAGCAAGATCAGCAACTAGCTGCCGGGACCGGTCATCCCACCAGGCCGCCCAGGCTGTGCGGAGTTGTCCACTCGCCGTTCCTGGCGAGCGTTGACGACCAGAGGGCGCCGGCGCTGCCCTGCCAGAACACCGCGACCGGGCTGTCGGGAGTACCGACAGCAGAGAATGGCCCGGACTCCAGCGGCCCGAGCGGCAGCCTGGCCGGCGTTCCCCAGCCGCGCACATACCGCTGCACGACCCGGAGGCTGGCTTGCGGCCCGCGCCAGAAGACCCGCACCGTGCCGCCGGCACTGGCCGGCCAGGGCGCGTCGGACGCCTGGCCGCCCAGGTCACGCGGGCCGGTCCAGTGCCCGGCCGGACTGCTGAAGGCGGCCCACACGTGATGGAGATCGGTTCCGCGCCAGAACACCTCGATCTCTCCGTCTGGCTGCGCGGTCGCGTGCGGCGGACCGCCGAGCGGCTTCATGCCCAGTCTGGCCGCTCTGCTCCAGCTGCCACCCGGCCGCCGGGTCGTTTCCCAGAGGCTGTCGTCAGTGCCCTGCCAGAAGACCGCGGCCGTGCCCGGCGACGACTCCGCAGGGGACGGGGAGGACACCAGGCTGCCGCCCAGTCGCTGCGGCCCGGTCCACCCCTGGCCGGGGCTGTACTGGGCGTGCCAGAGGTGATCGTCCTCCGATCCCTTCCAGAAAACGTCGATGACGCCGTTGGCCTGCGCCACAGCACTCGGCTCGGTGCCGAGAACGCGCATCATCGCAAGTTCCTGCGGGCGGCGCCAGCCCGCGCCCGGCTGGTAGGCGACCTGCCACAAGTACCCGCCCGCGCCCCGGTAGAAGACGTCGACTCCGTTCTGGCCAGTGCAGACCGCCGAGGGCGGCGAGGTCAGCGTCCCGCCCATGTCCACCGGAGCCGACCAGCCGGTCCGGGGCGAGTAGGTGCCGCGCCAGAGGCTGTTATCCGTTCCCCGGTAGAACACTTCAACCATGTCGTTGGGCAGCGTCACCGCCGACGTGGCCTGGGAGGTACCGCCGGGGGCCGGCAGATCAACGTCCAGGTAGTCCTGGTCAAGGTCGATGCTGTCCCCGCCATAGGTCTGCAGCACGTTGCCGCTGTACTGATGCAGCCGCTGGTGATCGGCCCACTCGCCCCGAAGGTAGACCGGGTCGGCCGTGTTCGCGGCACCATTCCACAGCGCGTCGTAGATGGCATCGGGCATCGCGTGCGCATGACCTGAGTAATGCCGCGCCAGGTCGGCGATCCCGGAGCCTGAGCTGCTGTACACGCCGGAGAGAAAGCCAAGGCTGTGCAGGCTTGTCGTCCACGCCGACAGAAAGGCCAGCGCCGCTGATGTCTGGCCGGCCGGATATGCCTCCATGTCGTAGTAGATCGGCGTGCCCGGCCCGAAGCCCAGCCGCTCAGCCTGGGTTACCGCATCGGCGGCCGCCTGGCGGCCCTGCTCGGCCGGCGAGCTGAGCTCGCCGAACTCGGCCTGGGGCCCGACATACAGGGGCATGAAGCGCCAGCCGACCGCGGCCTGCTGGCGGACCCACCCGGCCGTCAGATTCGGCTCCGCGCAAGCCCGGTCGGCGCCGCCGATGTAAATGCCCACGGCCCCGTACGGCGATGACCGCCACCAGGCCCGCATGTAAGCCGGGCTCGGCGCGGCGCACGAGTCAAAGGCGAGGCCGTGGTAGTCGGCTATCTGGGCGGGCAGCGCCGGCGCGGTCACCGGCCGCGGCAGGTTCGGTGACCGGCCCCAGTGCGCGTCGGTGCTGGCGATTATGCCGCCCCCGCGGCCTGCATGCCGCGCGCCGAGGGCGACGGCTCCTTTGGCCAGCGTCGCCGGTGCCGCCGGCCCGGCGGCGGCACCCGGCGTCGTGGCTGCGGCGAGCCGCGCCGGGTTTGGCATCCTGATCACCGGCGCTGGCAGCGATGCGGTGGCCAGGATCCGGTAGATCACCGTCGGGTCGGCGTCGAACGTCGCGGTTACCCTGATCCCGCGGGCTGCCACCGAGATGTCCCGCGCCACCGGGTCCTCGACGGACGTGCGGGCGGCCCTAACGCGGCCCGGCTGTATCAGCAGGGCCTCGGTCGTGCCTACCAGCCAGCTCGGGCAGGACTGATTCACACCGGCTGCACCGAGGTACACCGCATGCTCGTCGAATCTGACGCAGTGGCTCGGACTCGCGGCCACGTTGATGATCGGCCAGGACCGCGGCACCCTGAACGTGTAGCCCCGGTAGGAGATCCGCTTCAGGTCAAGGCTCGCGCTCGCCGCGGTAGTGCCGGGCCGCCGCGCCGCCGCGCCGGCATGCACTGCCGTTCTCGTCCGCGTTGTTCTCGTCCCCGCTGTTCCCGCCTGGGCCGCCGTTCCCGTCCGCGCCGCGGTCCCGGCCTGGGCCGCCGTTCCCGTCTGCGCCGCCGTCCCCGCCTGGGCCGGCGATCCGGCAAGCACCACGCCGACGACGAGCACTGAGCCCGCCATCGCGCATCCCTGCCGCGCTAGCTGCGACAGCTGGTTTGCGAGCATGCTCAATACCGCCTCATCGTTGACTCGGATGCCGACATCGCCGGACAGGGCCCGGCGTACAGCGGCTGCCTTGCCGTGCAGGTCACTGGCCAGAACGCCGCACGTGCGCCGCTGGCGGCGCGCGGGATCGCGCCAGCATGCAGCGGTGCCGGGTTCGCGCCGGTGCGGCGGCCGGGAAGCGTCAGTGGCTAGCCCGGCCTGCGGCGCCTAGCCCGTTGATCGCAGCGAGCAAAGGCAGTGAATGCCTGGCCAGCTGCCCCTTGAACGGTGGTCGCGGCCGCGCCGAGAATGCGGCTAAGTTTCCGAAATGCATAATCAGCGATTTCCTCCCCCTTTATTTCCGCCCTGTCCCCCGCAGAGCGTCGGCGCCCATTTCCGTGGCAAATCACAGCAATGCGATAACTGGAGCAATTCAGGCAGCCGCAGGAACGCCGCAACGCCATACTTTGCATAACCCCCAGTTGGCTTGCATGGCGGCCCGGTAAAAGCGTCAGCGGCCGCGGTGCTCAGGGAAATTAGGTTATCTGCCGCTGATGTGCCCGAGCGCGCGACTCGCCGGGCCAATGACATTCTTCCCCGGCGAATTGCTATTGCCGCCAGCTGCGCAACAGCAGCCACCGATCAGTGGCAATCTCGTGCCGAAGCTCGTAAGCAGCGGGCGGAACGTTCTTGCCCGGCGACGCTTCCACCCGCCAGAACTCGCGCACTGGCTGGGGCTGCGGATTCGCGGTCGGCTGGGGACCCGGTTGCGTGCCTGCGGCCGGACGGGACTCCGGTGCTGGGCCCGCGGCCGGACGGGACTCGAGTCCCCCGTCCGGCGGCGCCGGCTCCCTGGTCTGCACCGGCCGCGGATGACTTGCCGTCCAGCGGTCTAATACGGCAAGGACCGTGTACAGCCTGCCGCGCCAGACAAAACGCGCGGGCTTGCCGTCACGCAGCCACACGCCAACCGGCTCTGGTCCTGCCCTGCTCACATCCAGCCTGCTCTTCCCGCACCGCGCGCCCGATCGGGCTCGTGAGCCGCCCGGGGGAAGGAGGCAGCGCTCTG
>CABEDR010000940.1_pt1 | contig 8356 bp, 8 predicted proteins | sample 3423071 | NCBI WGS metagenome assembly CABEDR01 (sample SAMEA5534331, study PRJEB31848) | metagenome | biome: tundra; feature: field; material: soil | place: USA | collected 2013-05 | depth 0.15 m | reverse complement strand
CTCCACGGATGCCTCAAGACCCGCACCCTCTACGACGAGGCAACCGCCTGGCCGTACCGGGAAAAGACCCCTCAATCTGACATCGCCGCTTGACACCTAAGCCCCTGGGATGTCTTTTCAGGCCGGACATATCCGGAGTTGGCGCAGATCGTGCGAGCGTCCTGCGCTGTCGCCGATCGCTGCTGCTTACCGGTGGTCGCTGCTGGCTGCTGGCACCGTTGCTGTCAGCTCAGCGCAGGGTATCCGGTGGCAAGCCGACCCGGACCGCAGGGCCACCAGGTCCGAGGACCGGAAGCGGCGCGGCAGAGCTACGCATTACGGGCGTGTCACGTGCGTTGATCGCGGGGTTCACAGCCCGGGCTAGCTTCAGGTTCACAGGTTGCTGCTGGTGGCGATCGTTGGCTGCTGACGGCGGTTCGGGGGGTGGAGTCGGCCTTCGGCGACTGAGGATCGGAAGCGCCGCGGGAGGCTCACCCGGGCCGCCCCGGCCTCCGTGGCGGCAGCGAACAGGACCCGTAAACGACCGGTGCCGACTAGCGCAGCGGGGATGCGTCGGTGGGGGCGAGGAGGGTGGTTTCGACCCGGACGATGTTCGACCTGTCGAAGCCCTCCATGTCGGCCTAGAAGCCGGGGCTTTGCATGTAGTCGCGCTCGATCTGCACGGGGTCGGCGTCCGCGGGGAAGGAGGTGAGCACGTACAGCCGGGGAGCGTCGTCTTCCCGGGAGGTCCAGATCCCGTGAATGGAGATCCCGAACTCGGCGAAGCTTCCGAAATGCCGGGGCCCTGGGTAGACCGCCAGGCTTACGGAGTCTTTGAGGGTATACACCCTGAGCCGGACATCATGGGCGGCATTGTCTCACGATAGCGGGTTGTCCGGTGTTCTAGGCGTCACTGCGGGTGACCCCAACGTTGCTGGGCTGCCTGCCGGGTGATGCCGAGGCGGGGCGGCGATCTCGGCCCAGGAGTAACCGGCCTTGCGGAGCCCGGCGGCTTGGCTGGTGGCGTCGTCCAGCTCGGCGGCCAGCCTGGTCATGTCGGCCAGGGCGTCAACGTCGCCGGTCGCCACCCGGCAGGCGTAGGCGCGCAGGACCCAGCGGATGAACGAGGCCGTCCGGGGCCGCGCCGGGCTCGGCTCGGCTCGGCTCGGCTGCATGATCTTCGCCATTCGTGCGCATCGTTCCTGCTGGCCGCCGGGGCGTCACCCCGCACTGTGATGAAGACCCTCCGCCATAGCCAGATCGGGCTGACGATGAATACCTACACGCACGTTCTTCCCGATCTTGAGCGGGCGGCCGTTGATGCAGCCGCAGAGACCATCTTCGACTGAGCAGAGCTGCGCTTCGGGTCCGTAGGCTGCACTGATTGGCTGCACCTCGGCAGCCGACATCGATCGGGCGTTCGGATCATGGCTGGTGACGTGGAGCCGGTGAGCGGAGTCGAACCGCTGACCTGCCGTTTACAAGACGGCTGCTCTGCCAACTGAGCTACACCGGCGGGGACTCCGTGCATGTTAGCGGAGGACGGTCCTGACGTGCGCATCTGGTTCCTGACCTGGGACTTCGTCGGGGTGATCCATCCGGGGTGACCTTTACCGCTGTCGCGACGATGTCCGGGTGCTACCGGCCATCAGCGGCTCACAGCGGCCCGCTGTGCTGTTTACCGCCCCAGTAAACGGGGGCACCGCGACCGGAAACCCAAGGCCCGGCCGGGCTTCCCGCCCGGCGGCCAGCAGCTACTGGCGGAGTTCAAGCAGGTCTTCCAGCAGTCCGTGCGCGCAGACGAGGATTTCATCGGCTGGATGCAGGACTTCCAGAACTCCGGGACCTGCCCGGTCAAGACGTCGACGGACGCCGCTTACCGGGCGGGCCTGAGGGCATCCAGCCGGGCTTATGCGGCAAAGACCGGATTCCTGGGATTGTGGAATCCGCTCGCCAGCCAGCTCGGTCAGCCGACGTTTACGGCTTCGCAAATCTGACGGCAGCGATCAGGCGGCGTCACGGTGTGCGGGCCTCGAGCGCGGCTGCCACGTGTACTGTGACGGCGTGGAGGCCGCCAGCAACCTGATCAGGACAGCACCGGACGTGCGGTCTCCGTTTCGCTATGAAGGCTGGGCCATTGACCCGGCCTGCGGGCTGCTGACCTGCCGGTATTCCCTGGGCGATCGGGCTTTCCAGGAGAAGGTCTCGTTCGCCTCAGGCGTCCGGTGGGAAGAGCCCGAGGTTGCTGAGGCCGCTCGCCTGGTGTTCCTGCTCGCTGGCGTGTCCTACTACAAGACGGCCGCGCCGCCGGTCATCGACCTGGGCCAGACCGCCGTCACCGACGCGGAACGCGACTTCCTGCGGGCGTTCTACCTGGACGGCCTCGGTGAGTATGCCTATCGCAATGAGCTGGACCTGTCCGGTCTGCGGATCGAGGGCCCGGCGGCGGAGGCGGCTGCAGCGCGGCGCCCGGCGGCGGACTGGCGTGCCGGGGATCCCGGCAGGCCCCTGGTGCCATTCGGCGGCGGGATCGACTCGATTGTCACCGTCGAGATGGTGCGCCGCCGGGCCGAGCCGGCGCTGTTCATCGTGAGCCGGCCGGGTGACCGTTTTGCGGCCATCGAACGTCCGGCGGCTGTCACCGGGCTTCCCGTCGTGCGCGCAGAACGCGGGATCGATCCCCAGCTGTCGGAAGACGCCAGGGCGCCGGAGCCCCGCTTCCTGAACGGGCATGTGCCAGTCACCGGGATCCTGTCGGCTATCGCAGTCATGGCTGCCGTGCTGGAGGGCCGCGACGCAGTGGTGATGTCCAACGAGTGGTCCGCATCGATCGCCACCCTGGAAGTCGATGGCCGTCCTATCAATCACCAGTACTCCAAGAGCGCAGCCTTTGAGGCCGGTTTCCGGACCGTTCTTGATGGCGCGTTCGGCGGCAGGCTGAGCTACTTCTCGGCCCTGCGGCCCTGCACCGAGCTCTGGGTCGCACAGCGCTTCGCGGCGCTGACCGCTTATCACGACACTTTCCATAGCTGCAATCGCGCTTTTTACATCGACCCTGCCAAGCGCCTTGACTACTGGTGCGGGAACTGCGACAAATGCTGTTTCATTGATCTGATCCTGGCCCCGTTCCTGCCTGCCGCCGACCTAGACCGCATTTTCGGCGGCAGCGAGCCGCTGAGCGACCCGGCGCCCAGCGCTGCGCTTGCCGACCGGTTCCGGACCCTCCTCGGCACCTCGCCGAACAGCAGGCCGTTCGAATGCGTCGGCGAGGTTGGCGAATGCCGGGCCGCCGCGATGCTGGCTGCGCAGCGGCCGGACCGGGCAGACGCGATGCTGCTCCAGGAACTAGCCCGTGAACTGCCAGCCCAGCCCGACCTCCCGACTGCGGCGCAGCTGCTCCGCCCTGCCGGTGAGCACTTCATTCCGGATGCGTATGCGGCCGAAGATCTCCTGGTCTGATCTGCACGGCGCACGGGCCGGCGTGTGGGGTCTCGGCGTCGAGGGCATGGCAAGCGTGCGCAAGCTCACCTCGATGGGGGTCGGCCCTGTTCTGGTCGACGACCGTCCGCCGCCAGAAGGAACCGACGGCCGCCCTGTCCTTGCCACCGGTGACGGCGGCCTCGAGGCGCTGGCGGCCTGCGAGATTGTCGTTAAGACACCTGGCATCAGCCGGTACCGCACTGACCTGAAGGAACTAGAGGAGCGCGGTATCCCGCTCGTGGGCGGCCTCGGGCTCTGGCTGCAGGAGGCACCCAAAGATCGCGTCGTCTGCATTACCGGGACTAAGGGCAAGAGCAGCACAACCGCTATCGCGGGGCACCTGCTGACCCGGCTCGGCTACCGGTGCCTGGCCGGCGGCAACCTGGGCCAGCCGCCCTACGACCCGGCGCAGGAGCGCATCGACTACGACTACTGGGTCATCGAGACGTCCAGCTACCAGGCCACCGACCTTTCCTGCTCCCCGCCGGTCGTCGCCGTCACCGCACTGAATCCCGACCATCTCGACTGGCATCACGGGGTGGACGCCTACTACCGGGACAAGCTGTCCGCCTGCTCCCAGCCCGGAGCGGACCTGACGATCGCCAATGCAGACAGTGACCTGCTGCGCGAAAGAGTGCCGCTGCTCGGGCCGCGAGTCGACTGGATCCGGGCCGACGACGATCCCGGCGCGGACTGGATGCAGCCGCTCGACCTCGTAGGTGCGCACAACCGGCGTAACGCGCTGATCGCCAGAGCCTGCCTGCTGGCGCTGGGCGTACCGGAGGCCTGCGACGACGCGGCCCTGCGCGCTGCCGCTGACGGCTTCGAGCACCTCGCCAGCCGGCTTCAGGTCATCGGCTGCGTCGACGGAGTGACGTTCGTCGACGACAGCCTGTCCACCAACGTCCTGCCGACCCTCGCGGCGATGGATGCCTTTGCCGGCAGGCGGGTCGCGCTCATCGCCGGCGGCCATGATCGTGGTATCGATTACGCCCCCCTCGCGACCGGCCTGGCCGGGCGGGATGCCCCGACCATGGTCTTGACGCTGCCCGACAGCGGTCCGCGCATCCAGGCCGCCATCAAGGCTGTTAACCACAATCCGGTCCAGGTCACCGCGTGCGCTGACCTGGACCTTGCCGTTCAGCGTGGCTTCCGGTGGGCCAGCCCGGACGGCGTCGTCCTGCTATCGCCTGCGGCACCGAGCTTCGGGCATTTCCGCAACTACCGCGACCGCGGCGATGCCTTCAGCCGGGCAATGCAGGCCTGCTCGGCACGCTGATCACGCCGCCGACCGCTTCCGCCCTGGTGCCCGTCCGGCGACCTGGCTGACCGGGAAGCGATCCTCGGAGTCGGCCATTTTTCTCGGTGCGGCGGCGCCGCGATCAATACCGAGGATGTCCGCGAGCAGCACGAGGTAGAGCAGCACGTCAGCCATCTCTTCGCCTGCCCGCGTGCGCAGCGGCTCGCTCTGCGCGAGGCTCCGGGCGCCGGCGGCCGGAAGCCACTGGAACAACTCGGCCAGCTCGCCGACTTCCCCGACCAGGGCGAGTATCACCGACTTGGGGTCGTGAAGCTTTCCCCGGTCGCGGTCCTCGGCGAACTGCCGCATGCGGTCAGGTAGAACCTCGAGTTCAGGCACGCCAGCAGCATGCCACGCCCGGTCGGGAGGACGGCCGAATGGTCGCTCTTCTCTGTAGCACTGCGGCCCGACGGGCTTCCGCGTCACGCATCCGGCTTGCGTCGACCCGGACGTGCCTCCACCCGCGCGATCTATCTCGTGCTGCGTGGGGGCCCGTCCGTGATGCTGCCTCGGCAGTCGGCTGCCGGCCTGGCTGCGCTTGCCGCTGGCGACAGCGTGGCGGAGGCGATGCTGGAGCAGATGCTGATACAGCACGGCCAGCGGCCCCTCGCCCGGTGAGGCCCGGTCGTGGCGGAGAAGCCTTCCCGTGCTCGCGCAGGACCTGGTCCAAGCCGGGCTGGGCGACGTGGAAATGCTCGTCGAGTACCGAGCTCGTGGCAGCCGCCCGGGTGCCGGTGTTCTCCTGGACGAGAACCAGGCGCGAGCTGGCGCTGCGCCCGCCACCGCCTGCCCGCCCCGGGCGGAACCAGACGCCCCGACGCCGCCAGCCAGGAAGCGCGCCCGGCGCGGGGCACTGCCGGGAAGTCACCCTGTGCTCGCAGCTTAACCTGGTCAGCAGCAAGCGGATAGGGTTGGTTAGGTGCCGTCGATGACGAAAGCTGCTGGTGCCCTGGATGAGGCCGCCACGCCGTCTGACCGCGAGGCAAGCGCCGCGGCCGGGGAAGACGATAATCCGCACCAGGCAGTCGGCGATTACAACTTCGTCGTAGTCGCCAGCCGGCTGCCGGTCGACCGGGTCGAGGGTCCGGTCGGCGAGCCGGAGTGGCGCCCTAGTCCCGGCGGCCTGGTCACCGCCCTCGAGCCGGTGATGCGAGAGGCGGACGGGGCATGGATCGGCTGGCAGGGCGCAGCGGGAGAGCCGCCCGAGCCGTTCGACACCGGCGGCATGCACCTGGTCAGCGTGGGCCTGGACGCCGCGGAGGTCCGGGACTACTACGAGGGTTTCTGCAACGCGACGCTGTGGCCGCTCTACCACGACGTCATCGTGGCGCCCGAGTTCCGGCGTCCGTGGTGGCAGTCCTACGTGGAGGTCAACCGGCGTTTCGCCCGGGCGGCGACCGAACAGGCGGCTTTCGGCGCGACCGTCTGGGTGCACGATTACCAGCTCCAGCTTGTTCCGGGGATGTTGCGCGAGCAGCGCAGCGACGTGCGCATCGGCTACTTCGCCCACATCCCGTTCCCCGGCTACGAGATTTTCGCCCAGCTTCCGTGGCGCAGGCAGATCATCGAGGGCCTGCTCGGCGCGGACTTGATCGGGTTCCAGCGCCAAAGCGACACGACGAACTTCCTGCGTGCCTGCCGCCGGGCCGCCGGGCTGGCGACCAGGGGATCACTCGTCCGGGTGCCGAACTCCGCGCCAGGTGACGGAGGCAATGCCGTCGGCCCGCGGCCCCAGCCCCGGCGCCGGGCCGCAGACGGCTTCGCGGCGGGACGGGTAGTCCGGGCCGCCGCGTTCCCAATCGCGATCGACTCGGCGGCCTTCGGGGAGATCGCCAGACGCGACGACGTCCGGGAGCGCGCGAAGGAGATCCGCAAGGCGCTGGGCGAGCCCGACATCGTCTTGCTGGGCGTCGACCGCCTCGACTACACCAAGGGCATACTGCATCGCCTCAAGGCCTACGGCGAGCTGCTCAACGAAGGCCGGCTCGGGCCCGAGTCGGTGTTCGTGCTGGTCGCCAGCCCCAGCCGGGAGCGCGTCGAGCACTACCGGGTCCTGCGGGACGAGGTCGAGGTAACGGTGGGCCGGATCAACGGAGAGCACGGGGAACTAGGCAACCCTCCCGTTCACTACCTGCACCAGTCTTATCCGCGGGAGGAAATGGCCGCCCTCTACCTTGCCGCCGACGTGATGCTGGTGACCTCGCTGCGGGACGGCATGAACCTCGTGGCCAAGGAGTACATCGCCTGCCGGCACGACGAGAGCGGCGCGCTGGTCCTGAGCGAATTCACCGGGGCCGCGGACGAGCTGGGCAGCGCATTCCTCGTGAACCCGCACGACATCGAGGGCCTGAAGGACGCGATCGTGCGCGCAGCGACGGTCTCCCCCAGGGAGGCCAGGCGCCGGATGCGCCCGATGCGGCGGCGTGTCCGCGAACACGACGTCGCGCACTGGGCAGCGACCTTCCTCGATGCCCTGAACCACGCGCCAGAGCAGGGCCAGCTGCACCCCCATCCGTTCCCTGAGCAGGCTGGGCACGAATCCGCGTAGGAGCACAGATGGCCGGCCGCCCGGCCGGATTGCGCGCTACGCGGCTCCGGCGCTGAGTTCAAGACCGCGCCACGCAGTCAGGGCGCGAGGTGCTGCACCAGTCAGTCGCGGGCCGGGACGCTGGCGGCATCGAAGCCCTTCACATAAGCGTCGATTGGGGTCTCCATTTAACCGGAGTAGTCCAGGTAGGCGGCCCTCCACGGACGCTCCGCTGGCGGGCGCTCCAGGCTTGGTGGATGTCCGCGCGTCGTTGGCGGGGTCGGCGGGATCTTTCGTGGCCGCTTACCGGCGATGATGTTGCGGTAGCGGACAGGGTGGTGGCCGACGGCGAGCTCGAGCACCCGGTAGAAGACGAGCCCGCGGCTTTGCGAGCGGCGGTTGAAGCGGAACACGAACTCGTCCAGGTAGCTCTGCAGGTGCGCCTCGTCGACCGAGCCCTGATGGGTGCTCAGAAGCCACCGCCTGGCCAGTGATGCGACGCGATGCACCGCGGGCAGCAGCTCGCCCGGGTCGTCGCCGCGGGCGCGGGCGGCCCGCTGGCTGCGCCGCTGGTGGGCGTAGCCGAGCCCGGCCAGCCCGTGGTAGCCCATCCAGGCGTCGGTGATGACGGTCGACCCTGGCTCGACGTGGCTGGTGACGAAGGGATGCAGCGACGCGGAGGATCCGTCCGCCAGCAGCGCCATGCGGCACCGGCCGATCCCCTTCGGCTCTTTGACCTCCGCCGCGATGCCGGTGAGGACCTTCTTGCCTCTGGCCCGGCCACCGCGCAGCCCCGGCTCCTCGCCGCCGATGCAGGTCTCATCCACCTCCACCGTCCCGGCCAGCAGGTCACGGCCCGGGCGCACCAGCACCGAGCGCAGCCGGTGCAGCATCGCCCACGCGGTCTGCTGAGAGCCGATCTCAAGCGCTTTCTGCAGGCTGAGAGCCGAGATCCCGTCCTTGGCGGTGGCGAACGACCAGCAGGCTGTGAACCACACAGTCAGCGGCGTCCGCGTCCGGTCGAAGATCGTGCCCGCGGTCACCGAGGTCCGGTGGCCGCAGGCGGCGCA
>CABEDR010000938.1_pt1 | contig 8395 bp, 6 predicted proteins | sample 3423071 | NCBI WGS metagenome assembly CABEDR01 (sample SAMEA5534331, study PRJEB31848) | metagenome | biome: tundra; feature: field; material: soil | place: USA | collected 2013-05 | depth 0.15 m | reverse complement strand
AGCTGGAGTCGATCCCCGGCTGGCGCGCCCAGCTGACGGCGGCGGAGATGATCGAGGTGCTCGCGGCGACGGGCTGTGTCATCTGCGCCGCGGGCCCTGGCCTCGCCCCGGCTGACCGGCGGCTCTATGCGCTGCGCGACGTCACCGGCACCGTCGAGTCCATCCCGCTGATAGCCAGCTCGATCATGTCCAAGAAGATCGCCGAAGGGACGTCCGCGCTGGTCCTCGACGTCAAGGTCGGCAGCGGTGCTTTCATGCGGGATATCAGCGACGCCCGGCAGCTGGCGCAGACCATGGCGGCGCTTGGCGACGAGAATGGTGTGCGCACCACCGCGCTGCTGACCCGGATGGACACCCCGCTCGGCCGCGCCGTCGGCAACGCGGTGGAGGTCGAGGAGGCCATCGCAACCCTGCGCGGCGGCGGCCCGGCGGACCTGGTTGAGGTCACGCTCGCCCTGGCGGCCGAGATGCTGCGGCTGGTCGGCATCGCGGCTGACCCGGCAGCGGCGCTGTCAGACGGGCGGGCGCTGGCCAGCTACCGCCGCATGATCATCGGCCAGGGCGGCGACCCGGATGCGCCGCTGCCCGCCGCCACGCAGGCCGAGATTGTCACCGCGCCCGCTTCGGGCTGGCTGTGCACTCTCGACGCCCGGGCCGTCGGCGTGGCAGCGTGGCGGCTCGGGGCCGGCCGGGCCCGCAAGGAAGACCCGGTCCGCGCGGGCGCCGGTGTCGTCTGCCTGGCCAAGCCGGGCGAGCAGGTGGAGCTCGGCCAGCCGGTACTCGAACTGCGCTCGGACGAGCGGCCCGGGTTCGCCAGGGCTCGCGAGGCACTGTCCGGTGCGATCGAGATCGGGCCGGAACCGCCGGAGGTCAGCCCGCCCGTTCTCGAGCGGATCGGCCTGTGACAATGATGGGCGTGCCGCTGACCCTGGAAGAGATCCGGCGCGTGCCCAAGGTGCTGCTTCATGATCACCTTGACGGCGGGCTGCGCCCCGAGACGATCATCGAGCTGGCCCGTGCGAGCGGGTACGACGGGCTGCCGACTACTGATGCCGGCGAGCTGGGCAGGCGGATGGGCGGTGCCAGGCGCGGCAATCTCGAGCTCTACCTGGAGGCGTTCGCGCACACCGTGGGGGTGATGCAGACCAGGGACGCGCTGGTCCGGGTAGCCGCCGAGTGCGCCGCGGACCTGGCCGATGACGGGGTTGTCTATGCGGAGGTCAGGTTCGCGCCCGAGCTGCACGTCAGCGGCGACCTTAGCCTGGACCAGGTGGTCGAGGCAGTGCTCGACGGCTTCCGGCGCGGCAGCGCGGGGCGGCCCATCACCGTCTATGCGCTGCTGACCGCCATGCGGACTGCCGCGCGCTCGCTCGAGATCGCCGAGCTGGCCGTCCGCCATCGTGATGCCGGGGTGGTCGGATTCGACATCGCCGGGGCCGAGGCTGGCAGCCCGCCGAGCCGTCACCTGGATGCCTTCCAGTACGTGGCCCGGGAGAACTTCCACATCAGCATTCACGCCGGCGAGGGGTTCGGGCTGCCGTCGATCTGGGAGGCTGTGCAGTGGTGCGGGGCCGACCGGCTCGGCCACGGCGTCCGCATTATCGACGACATCCGGCCCGCGCCGGACGGGAGTGCATCGCTGGGCCGGCTCGCGAACTACATCAGGGACCGCCGGATTCCGCTGGAGATGTGCCCGACGTCCAATGTCCAGACCGGCGCCGCGCCCTCGATCAGCGAGCACCCGATCGGATTGCTGCGGCGGCTGTCGTTCCGGGTGACGATCAACACCGACAACCGGCTGATGAGCGCGGTAAGCCTGTCGTCGGAGTTCCTCGCGCTGGCGGAGTCGTTCGGCTATGGCTGGCCGGACATCGAGTGGCTCACCCTGAACGCCATGAAGAGCGCATTCGCGCCCTTCGACGAACGGCTGCGGCTGATCAACACCGTGATCAAACCAGGATTCGGCCCGGTTCGGCCGGCGCTTCGGTGATCTAAGGCCCGCCTCGTGTGGTGGCGTGACGCGCAGGGCGGGGTAGCGTCGGCGTCGTGGGGATCATCCAGGTGACCGCTGACCGCCGGTGGCTGCAGGATGTCGCAACCTCCGATGCGGCGCTCCGCCAGCTGCTGCACGGACTTCCCGGTGTCGACCAGATCGGTGCGGAGGCACGTGCCGCGGCGCTCGCCACGAGGTCGGTCAAGCGGGATGCCAAACTGCACGCGCTGGACCTGGCAATCGCCGCGGTGGACCTGACGACGCTCGAAGGCGCGGACACCCCGGGCAAGGTCAGGGCAATGTGCGCCAAGGCCCGGCGGCCTGACCCGCAGGATCCGCAGGTCCCGCCGGTGGCCGCCGTGTGCATCTACCCTGACCTGGTCGGCGTGGCGCGAGCGGCGCTCGTCGGCAGCAGCGTTGCGGTGGCCTCGGTGGCGACCGCTTTCCCGTCCGGCCGGGCGTCACTTGCGGTCAAGCTCGCGGACGTTGCCGACGCGGTCAGCGCCGGGGCCGACGAGATTGACATGGTGATCGACCGGGGCGCCTTCTTGTCCGGGCGCTACGGCCAGGTCTACGAGGAGATCCGGGCCGTGCGCGAGGCCTGCGGCAGCGCGCACCTGAAGGTGATACTCGGCACCGGCGAGCTGGCGACGCTCGATAACGTCTCGCGCGCTTCCTGGCTGGCGATGCTGGCCGGGGCGGACTTCGTCAAGACCTCCACCGGAAAGGTGATGCCGGCCGCGACGCCGCCGGTGGCCCTGGTCATGCTCGCCGCCGTCCGCGACTACCAGCTGGCCACCGGGCGCCGCGTAGGCGTGAAGGTGGCCGGCGGGGTACGGACCGCCAAGGACGCGATCCGCTACCTCGTCCTGGTACACGAGACGGCCGGCCCCGCCTGGCTCACCCCGGCGCTGTTTCGGATCGGTGCCTCCAGCCTGCTCAACGACCTGCTCATGCAGCGAAACAAGCAGCGCACCGGGCACTACGCGGGCCCCGACTACTTCACGCTCGACTGAGGTCGGCGCAGGTGGGAAGAAAGAGCAGAGGCGCGACGTGTCGAGCCTGATCCGGCGCGGCTGGATGCGTTCATTTCCGTACAGCCCAGCGACAAGACGCGTCCGTCGGGGCGGGACCGCCGGAGGGGCAGCCGGGCGGGCCGCCTTCGTGAGTGGTGTGGTTCCTCGTGGCTGTTGGCCGGCCAGCGTGCGGGCCGAAAGCGGCGTGCGAGAATGACGACGGCAATGACGCCGAGCGACGGGAAGCATTGCTGATGCAGGCCGGGAAGGGCGCGCCAGACGCGGGCGGTGGCAGGGCGCGGGCAGATGCGCCGTCGACCGAGGTAACCAAGCACGCGGCCGGGATCCCGTGGGAGTACGCGCCGGCTCCTGAGGCGCGCGGCATCGTCACGATCGCACCGGAGTACGGGCTCTTCATCGGCGGCCAGTTCGCCCCGGCGGCAGACGGGCGGCTCTTCGCCACCGTGAATCCCGCGACCGAGGAGCCGCTCGCCCAGGTCGCCGAGGCTGGCGCCGCTGATGTCGACCGGGCGATCGCCGCGGCGCGGGCGGCATTCGACGACGTGTGGGGGCCGATGCCGGGCGCTGAGCGCGCCAAGTACCTCTACCGCATTGCCCGGATCCTGCAGGAACGCGCCCGAGAGTTCGCGGTGCTGGAGACCCTGGACAACGGAAAGCCGATCAAGGAATCCCGGGATGTCGACGTTCCGCTCGCCGCGGCGCACTTTTTCTACCACGCCGGCTGGGCGGACAAGCTGGAGCACGCGGGCCTCGGCCCCGATCCGCGTCCGCTCGGGGTGGCCGGCCAGGTGATCCCGTGGAACTTCCCGCTGCTGATGGCCGCATGGAAACTCGCTCCGGCGCTGGCCGCCGGCAACACGTGCGTGCTGAAGCCGGCCGAGACCACGCCGCTGACCGCGCTGCTGCTCGCCGAGGTGTGCCAGCAGGCGGGGCTGCCGCCTGGCGTAGTGAACGTCCTGACCGGGGCGGGGCAGACCGGCGCGGCCCTGGTCGCCCATCCGGGAGTGAACAAGATCGCCTTCACCGGATCGACCGAGGTGGGCAAGCAGATCGCGGCCGTGGTGGCAGGAACGGGCAAGCGGCTGACGCTCGAGCTGGGCGGCAAGGCAGCGAACGTCATCTTCGACGACGCGCCGGTCGACCAGGCGATCGAGGGCATCGTCAACGGCATCTTCTTCAACCAGGGCCACGTCTGCTGCGCGGGCTCGCGGCTGCTGGTCCAGGAGTCGATCGCCGACAGCGTGCTGGACCGGCTCAAGCGGCGGCTGGGCACACTGCGGCTCGGCGACCCGCTGGACAAGAACACCGACATCGGCGCGATCAACTCGCGGCAGCAACTCGACAAGATCGAGCAACTGGCGCAGGCCGGCGAAGCCGAGGGCGCGCAGCGCTGGTCCCCGGCGTGCGCGCTGCCCAGCGCGGGTTTCTGGTTCCCGCCGACCGTGTTCAGCGGGGTGAGCCAGTCGCACCGGATCGCCCGCGAGGAGATCTTCGGCCCGGTCCTGTCCGTGCTCACGTTCCGCACCCCGGAGGAGGCCGTGGCCAAGGCGAACAACACCCCCTACGGACTGTCCGCGGGGGTATGGACCGACAAGGGCAGCCGGATCCTGTGGATGGCGCAGCGGTTGCGGGCCGGCGTGGTCTGGGCCAACACCTACAACCGTTTTGACCCAGCGAGCCCGTTCGGCGGCTACCGGGAGTCAGGATTCGGGCGGGAGGGCGGCCGGCACGGGCTGGCCGCGTATATCGATGGCTGAGAAGTCCCGCGCGGCCAGGCAACCCCGCGACGCAACGAAAGAAGCGCCCGCGCTCCCCACAGACGCGTCCAACGCCGGAGGGGTGGATGGCCGCGACACCAGCGCCGCCCGGCTCGACGTCCGCAAGACCTACAAGCTGTTCATCGGCGGGGCGTTCCCGCGTTCGGAGTCCGGGCGGTCCTACCCGGTCACCAGCCCCCACGGTGACCTGCTGGCCTACGCCGCGCTGGCCTCGCGCAAGGACGCCAGGGACGCGGTCGTGGCGGCCCGGAAGGCGGTCGCGGGCTGGTCAGGCGCGACGGCATACAACCGGGGACAGGTGCTCTACCGGGTCGCGGAACTACTCGAGGGCCGGTCTGAGCAGTTCGCGTCGGAGACCGTTGAGTATGCAGGGGTTGCGCAGGAGCGGGCGCGGCAGTCGGTCGCCGAGTCGATCGACCGGTGGGTCTGGTACGCGGGCTGGCCCGACAAAGTAGCGCAGGTCGCGGGGGCGGCCAATCCGGTCGCGGGGCCGTACTTCAACTTCAGCGTGCCCGAGCCGACCGGGGTGGTCGCCGTGATCGCCCCGGCGGAGGCAGGCCTGCTCGGCCTGGTCAGCGTGCTGGCCCCGGTCATCGCGACCGGCAACGCGGCGGTGCTGGTGGCCACCGGGGGAGCCGCGCTGCCAGCGGTCACGCTGTCCGAGGTGCTCGCCACCTCCGACGTGCCGGCCGGCGTGGTCAACGTGCTGACCGGCCGGACCGCGGAGCTTGCCCCGGTGCTCGCCGCGCATATGGACGTGAACGCGATCGACCTCACCGGAGTGCCCGGCGCGGACCGCGCGGACATGGAGCGGCTGGCGGCCGGGAACGTCAAGCGGGTGTTCGCCGCCGGTGCGGGCTGGACGGCCGAGGACTGGACGGCGCCCCCAGGGACGGCCCGGCTGCTGGCCTTCCTGGAAACCAAGACCGTCTGGCACCCCATCGGGATCTAGCCCGCGGCGCGCCGCAAACCCGTCGATGTGACATTGGGTGGATAAGTGTCCGCCCGATGTCACATCGACTGGGTGGCGCATGGGGTCAGATCTCGCCGAACAGGCGGTCGCCGGCGTCGCCGAGGCCCGGGACGATGTAGCCGCGCTCGTCGAGGTGCTCGTCCATGGCCGCGGTGACCACCCGGACCGGCAGTGGCTCGTCGCCGGGGAACGCCGCCTCGAGCCTGGCCACGCCCTCAGGGGCGGCGAGCAGGCAGATCGCGATGACCCCGGCCGCGCCCCGCTCGGCCAGCATGCGGATGACGGTCTCCAGGGTGCCGCCGGTGGCCAGCATCGGGTCGAGCACGAACACTTCGCGGCCGGTGAGGTCGGCTGGCAGCCGGTTTGCGTAGGTCGTGGCGACCAGCGACTCCTCGTCGCGGGCCAGGCCGACGAAGCCGACGTCGGCCATGGGTAGCAGCCGCGCCATGCCATCGAGCATCCCGATGCCGGCGCGCAGCACGGGCACCACGAGCGGCACCGGCCGGGCCAGCTTGACGCCGCGGGCCTCAGCCACCGGGGTGCGCAGCGTCACGGACTGGACGCCGACCTCACGGGTCGCCTCGTAGGCCAGCAAGGTGACGAGCTCATCGGTGAGCCGGCGGAAGATGGGGGCCTCGGTGCGCTCGTCGCGCAGCGTGGTGAGCTTGTGCGCGATCAGCGGATGATCGACGACCAGTGTCTGCATGATCGGTAGTGTGCCAGGCCGGCCGCAGATGCAGAGATGTCATCCACAGTTCTCGCGCTGGTCATGGCGATGAGACCAGGCCAGACATCATGCCGTTCACCCTGTGAACTGTGCGCATCGCCATTATCACTGAGTCATTCCGGCCCGACGTGAACGGTGTGGCGCACAGCGTCGTGCGCGTGGCCGAGCATCTCGTCCTGCGCGGTCATCATCCACTCGTGATCGCGCCGCGCCCGGCCGGCGGCGTTCCCGATGACAGCGTTCCCGACCACGGGGACCCGCCCGGTTACCCCGTGGTCCGGGTGCCCTCGCTGCCCATGCCCGGCTACCGGCGTTTCCGGCTCGGCGTGCCGAGCCGGAAGATCCGCGCCGCGCTGCTCGGGCACCGCACTGACCTGGTGCACCTGGCCAGCCCGTTCTGCCTGGGGGCCCGGGGCAGCGCGGTGGCCCAGCATCTGGGCGTGCCGGCCATCGCGGTGTACCAGACCGACATACCGGGCTACGCCCGCGCCTACCACACCGGCAGGCTGGGTGAGGCGGCCGCCTGGCGGTGGCTGCGCGGCATCCACGATGCCGCCGACCGCACGCTGGCTCCCTCCACGGCCAGCGCCGCGTGCCTGCATTCCCAGGGCATCGAGCGGGTCTGGCTGTGGGGCCGCGGCGTGGACACCACGCGCTTCGCCCCGGCCCATCGCAGCGCCAGCCTGCGGCGGTCGCTGGCGCCCGGCGGCGAGGTACTCGTCGGGTATGTCGGGCGGCTGGCCGCCGAGAAACGCGTCGACCTGCTGGCGCGGGTGGCCACGCTGCCCGGTACGCGCCTGATCATCGTGGGCACTGGCCCGGCCGAGGCCATGGCGCGCCGGGTCATGCCGGCGGCGGTCTTCCTGGGCCAGCGCGAGGGCACGGAGCTGGCCCGGATTTTCGCGAGCCTCGACATCTTCGTGCACAGCGGGTGCTACGAGACGTTCGGGCAGACCCTCCAAGAGGCGGCGGCCAGTGGGCTGCCGGTAGTGGCGCCGGCCGTCGGGGGGCCGCTTGACATCGTGGCGGACGGGGTCACCGGATACCTGGTCACCCCGGGCGATGCCGAGGCGCTCGCCGCCGCCGTGGCCCGGCTGGTGGCCGATCCCGGCTCGCGGGCCGCGCAGGGCCGCGCCGCCCGGGCCAGGATGCTCGCCCGCAGCTGGACCGCCCTCGGTGACGCGCTGATCGAGCACTATGCGGCCGTCCTCAGCGGGGCGCCACGGACCGCGCCGCGGGCGGGGGTCAGGGCATGAGGATCGTCCGGCTGGCGAATTGCATCACGCCCCGCTCGGGCGGGGTGCGCACGACCCTGCGCGAGCTCGGGGCCGGGTACCTGGCGGCCGGGCATCAGCCGGTCCTGATCGTGCCGGGTGAGCGGGACAGCGACGAGCGCACCCCCGCGGGCCGGGTGATCACGGTGCGCGCGCCCACCATCCCGCTCTCCGGCGGTTACCGGCTGATGCTGCGCAAGGGCCACCTGACGGCGCTGCTGGAGTCGGCTGCGGCCGGACCGGCTCGAGGTTTCCGACCGCACGACGCTGCGCTGGACCGGGCCCTGGGCGCGCAGGCACGGCGTGCCCGCCGTGATGGTGTCGCACGAGAGCTTGACCGGCCTGCTGGGGCTGGGCGCCGCCCGTCTCGGCTGGGTCGGCGGGCTCCTGGCCAGGTCGGCCGCGGCACTCGCGGACGTGCTCAACTCGCGCACGGCGCGCCAGTACAGCCACGTCGTCTGCACCACGCGCTGGGCGGCGGCCGAGTTGGAGCGGCTGGGCATCGCCAACCTGCTGCGCATCCCGCTCGGTGTCGACCTGGCCACGTTCCACCCCCGGCAGCGCAGCGCGGCGCTGCGGGCACGCTACGCAGGGCCGCAGGACACGCTCATCG
>CABEDR010000925.1_pt1 | contig 8440 bp, 8 predicted proteins | sample 3423071 | NCBI WGS metagenome assembly CABEDR01 (sample SAMEA5534331, study PRJEB31848) | metagenome | biome: tundra; feature: field; material: soil | place: USA | collected 2013-05 | depth 0.15 m | reverse complement strand
GATCCAGAGGATGTTGCCGATCAGCGCCCCGCCACCAGAGTCGCCGCGCGGCGACTCTGGTGGCGGGGCGCTGATCGGCAACATCCTCTGGATCATCCTGTTCGGCTGGTGGCTGGCAATCGGCCACCTGGTCACCGGCGTGCTGCTGTGCATCACGATCATCGGCATCCCGCTTGGCCTGGCGAACTTCAAGATCATTCCGATCACGCTGGTGCCGCTCGGCGTCCAGATCGTGCCCGAGCGGGAGTACTCCAGCGCGCTGTGACGCCGGCCAGGCACCGGCGGCGCCGGGCTGGATGACATACGGTCGCGTTATGTGCCGGAGCATCAAGACCCTGCGTGAGCCCTACACCGAGAGCGTGACCGAGCAGGACGTGCGGGCAGCCGCGCTGCAGTACGTCCGGAAGGTCAGCGGTTTCCGCCAGCCGGCCCGCCATAACGCCGCTGCGTTCGATCAGGCGGTGGATGCGGTGACCAGCGCCACGCTGGCGCTGCTGGACCGGCTCGAGGTACGCGCCGCCGGCTGAGCGCTGGGCTACAGCTGGCCGACGTCGGTCACCTGCAGCACGGCCTCGCCGGCCCCGTCGGAGGCGGCCAGATCGATCCGGGCGCTGATGCCCCAGTCGTGATCTTCAGCAGGGTCGTCGATGATCTGGCGCACCGACCAGTGGTCGGCGTGCGTCTCGATAATCAGCAGGGCCGGGCCCCGCGCGTCGGGGCCGGTGCCGATGGCCTCGTGCTCGTCGAAGTACGGCTCCAGCGCGCGCGCCCAGGCATCAGCGTCCCAGCCGTCCAGTGCGTCCAGCGCGCCCAGCTCGTCGTAGCGGCGCAGCGCGGCGAGCTCGACCCGGCGGAAGAGCGCGTTGCGCACGAGCACCCGGAATGCCCGGGGATTGCCGGTCACCGCCGGCGGCCGCTCGTCGAGCGGCGCGGCCGTCTGCTGCGCGGGATCGCGCAGCCGCTCCCACTCGTCGATCAGGCTGGAGTCGACCTGCCGGACCAGCTCGCCCAGCCACTCGATCAGGTCGGCGAGCTCCTCGGTCCTGGCTTCCTCCGGCACGGTCTGCCGCAGCGCCTTGAAGGCGTCGGCCAGGTAGCGCAGCACTAGTCCTTCGGACCGGGACAGCCCGTAGTAGCCGATGTACTCCACGAAGGTCATCGCCCGCTCGTACATGTCCCGCGCCACCGATTTTGGTCTGAGCTCATAGTCGGCAACCCAGGGGTGACCGCGCCGGTAGATGTTGTATGCACCCTCGACCAGGTCGGCGAGCGGCCGCGGGTAGGTGACCGAATCGAGCAGATCCAGCCGCGTCTCGTAGTCGACGCCGTCGGCTTTCATCTGCGCCACGGCCTCGCCGCGCGCCTTGAACAGCTGCGCCGAAAGCACCTGCCGCGGGTCGTCCAGGGTCGCCTCGATGACCGACAGCACATCCAGCGGGTAGCTGGGCGATTCCCGGTCCAGCAGCTCGATCGCGGCAAGCGCGAGCGGTGACAGCGGCTGGTTGAGCGCGAAATCGGCCTGCAGGTCAACGGTCAGCCGCCAGCGGCGCCCGTCGGCATCGGGCTCGGCGAGCCGCTCGACCACGCCGCCGGCTACCAGCGCGCGGTAGATGGCGAAGGCGCGCCGGATATGGCGGCGCTGCGCGGCGGGATCCTCATGGTTGTCGGTCAGCAGATGGCGCATGGCCGCGAACGCGTCGCCCGGCCGGCTGATCACGCCGAGCAGCATCGCGTGGCTGACCGTGAAACTGGACTGCAGCGGCTCGGGCTCTGCGGCCACCAGCCGCTCGAAGGTGGGCTTGCCCCACGAGACGAATCCCTGCGGCGGCTTCTTGCGCACGACCTTGCGGCGCTTCTTCGGATCATCGCCGGCCTTGGCCAGCGCCTTCTCGTTCTCCACGACGTGCTCGGGAGCCTGCACGACGACCGCGCCGACCGTGTCGTAGCCGGCCCGTCCGGCCCGTCCGGCGATCTGATGGAACTCGCGTGCCTGCAGATGCCGGTTCTTGGTCCCGTCGTACTTGGACAGCGCGGTGAACACGACCGTGCGGATCGGGACGTTGATGCCCACGCCGAGGGTGTCGGTGCCGCAGATGACCTTCAGCAGGCCGGCCTGGGCCAGCGTCTCCACCAGCCGCCGGTATCTGGGCAGCATCCCGGCGTGGTGCACGCCGATGCCGTGCCGGACAAGCCGGGACAGCGTCTTGCCGAAGCCGGCGCTGAACCGGAAGCCGCCGATCAGCTCGGCGATGGCGTCTTTTTCGCCGCGTGTGCATACGTTGATGCTCATCAGCGCCTGGGCCTGCTCGACCGCGGCCGCCTGGGTGAAATGCACGACGTAGACAGGTGCCTGCCGGGTGGCTAGCAGCTCCTCCAATGTTTCGTGCAGCGGGGTGAGCACGTAGGAGAAGAGCAGCGGCACCGGCCTGTCGGCCGACCGGACTACGGCGGTCGGCCGCCCCGTGCGGCGGGTCAGATCGCGCTCGAACCGGCTGACGTCGCCGAGGGTTGCCGACATCAGCACGAACTGGGCCTGCGGCAGCTCGATCAGCGGTACCTGCCAGGCCCAGCCGCGGTCGGGATCGGCATAGAAATGGAATTCGTCCATGACGACCTGACCGACATCGGCCTGAGGTCCCTCGCGCAGCGCGATGCTGGCGATGATCTCCGCGGTGCAGCAGATAATCGGGGCCGTGGCGTTGACGCTGGCGTCGCCGGTCATCATGCCGACATTGGCAGCGCCGAACATGTCGCACAGCGCGAAGAATTTCTCCGACACCAGCGCCTTGATCGGCGCGGTGTAGAAGCTGCGCACGCCCTGCGCCAGCGCCGCGAAGTGCGCCCCTGCGGCCACGAGGCTCTTGCCGGAGCCGGTCGGCGTGCTGAGGATCACGTTGGCACCCGAGACGATCTCGATCAGTGCCTCTTCCTGGTGCGGGTACAGCACCAGCCCCTGCCCGGCGGTCCAGCTGGCGAAAGCCTCGAAAAGGGAATCGGGGTCGGTGGTCTCGGGCAGCTGATCGGCCAGGGTTGCGGTCTGTTCGGCGAGAGTCATGGTCAGTCCATCGTGCCAGTCCCGGCGAGCGGGCTGCCCGCGCGGGATGACGAGGTCGAGGCCTGACGTCCTGGCGCGGCTCGCTTACCGCCTCGGCCAGGTCACGCAGGGTCGGTCAGCCCAGCGTAGCCGGCCTGGCGCTGGAGCTCGATGAGCACCTGCGGTCCGGCGGCGAGGGCCCAACGGCCGTAACGGCTATGCGGCCAAGACGCTGCAGACCGAGGCGGGGCCGGTGATGGTGTCGGCGCGTACCGATAGGTCCAGGCCGGCCCGGCGGGCGCGCCGACGCATGAGGCGGGCGAGCTGCAGGGCCAGGACGCAGGTGAAGACGTGGACGCGGATGCTGTGCTCGGTCCAGTGGAACATCGACGAGAACGACGCCGCGTGCGGGTCTTTCATCTGCCGGAAGGCGGACTCGGCCTCGGACTGGGACCGGTAGGCGGCGACCACCTCGGCCGCGGGCCGGTCGTCGTGGCTGGTGATCAGCACGTGCCTGCCGAAGATCTCCTCTTCCAGGGCGGCGCGGGCACCGGGGTCGATGCCCCAGGTGAGGCGGTGGTCTTTCGGGCGCTCGCCGGCCAGCGTCCAGGTGATCACCCGCCGCGCCCGGCCGGCGTGCGGGATCGTGGCGATCTCGGCTTCCGCCCTGGCGCGGGGGCGGCGGGTCTTGCCGCGGGCCAGGGTGGAAGCCAGCTCGTCCAGCTTGCGGCCGGCCTTGGCCAGGGTGGTGCCGGTGAACCCGCGGGCCTGGCTTTCGTGCAGCTCCGGGGAGTGGGTCAGGATCGCCCGCCGCTCCGCCCCGTACACGTGGCGGCGGGTGTCGCAGGCGGTCAGGTCGCCGAGGCGGTCCTCCTCGAGGATGCCGCGGGCGGCGGCGAGCAGGTCCGGGCGGCCGGAGGCGGGCACTGACCCGACGTAGTGCAGTTCCGTCCCGGCGAGGCGTGCGAAGTTGTCCTCGGAGTTCTGCCCGGCGTCGAACACCACGGTCATGTCCGCGGCCGGAGCGCCCGCCGAGGCGCAGATCGCCGCGTGCCGCCCGGCCAGTGGCTGATCTCCTCCAGGTCCTCCAGGCTCACCGCCCGCATCGCGTCCCAGAACCGGCGGTGATCCAGCGCGCTGGCGGGGATCCTGGTGAACCGGTCCGCGGCGGCGGTCTTCCACCAGTCGGCGAGCTTGGAGCACGGAGCGATCAGGCGGTTCAGCGCGGCCAGCGCCAGGTAGGTGCCCGCATCCGCACTGCGGGGCCCGGCTGCCTCGTCGATGATGCCGGCCACGCCCAGATCTTCCAGCATGCCCCATGCGGCGGCGACCGCGCCGAAGTCCTTGTGCTGGGTACGGCCGGGCAGGCCTAGCCCGCCGCCGCGCATCGCGGCCGCAAGCTCATCCGCAGTGCCCAGGTATCCCTGGGAGACGATCCGCGGTTTGCCGTCCACGCGGGCGGCCTCGACCAGGTAGTAGTAGGTCGCCTTGCCGCGCCTCTTTCCGACGATCGATGCCATATATGGGTAATACGCTTTCCAGCGGCCGGATACCGGCACCGACACGCTGCTTGCGCAGGACAGGCCCGCTGACGCCCCGGCAGCGACCCGCCTCAGGAATCCAAGATCAACTTATCCCGGAAACTCCGGCTAGCTCGCGGGCGACGCCTGCTGCCGCGGTGAGCCCGGCACGGGTCATCTCGGTCAGCCGATCAATGTGCCCGCCGGTCATCCGCCCAGTGTCTCAGGCGCCTGTCAGTCAGGTCAGGCGGTCGTAATCCGGCTCGCGGCATGCAGATCCAGCTCGGTGACCGAGACCTCCCGCATCTTGAACTTCTGCACCTTGCCGGTGATGGTCATCGGGAACTCGGCGGTGAACCGCACGTACCGCGGGATCTTGTAGTGCGCGATCTTGCCGGTGCAGAAGGCCCTGACGTCATCGCTGGTCAGCTCGCTGGCCGGGCGAAGCTTGATCCAGGCGCACAGCTCTTCGCCGAACTTCGCATCGGGCACGCCGATGACCTGCACATCCTCGATGTCCGGATGGGTGTAGAGGAACTCCTCGACCTCGCGCGGGTAGACGTTCTCGCCGCCGCGGATCACCAGGTCCTTGATCCGCCCGACGATGTTGAGGTAGCCCGCCTCATCAATGACCGCCAGGTCGCCGGTGTGCATCCACCGGCCGGCATCGATCACCTCGGCGGTTTTCTCCGGCTCGTTCCAGTAGCCGAGCATCACCGAGTAGCCGCGGGTACAGAGCTCGCCCGTGTCGCCGCGCGGCAGGACCAGGCCGGTCGCCGGGTCGGTCACCTTGACCTCGATATGCGGATGCACCTGGCCGACCGTGGAGACCCGCCGGACCAGCTCGTCGTCGGCCCTGGTCTGCGCGGCAACCGGCGAGGTCTCGGTCATCCCGTAGCAGATCGTGACCTCGGACATGTGCATCTCGCTGACCACGCGCTTCATCACCTCGACCGGGCAGGGTGATCCGGCCATGATGCCGGTGCGCAGGGTGGACAGGTCGTAGGACCCGAAGTCCGGCATCGCCAGCTCGGCGATGAACATGGTCGGGACCCCGTACAGCGCGGTGCACTTCTCCAGCTGCACCGCCGCCAGCGTGACGGCCGGTTCGAAGCTCGGCGCCGGGATCACTATGCAGGCGCCGTGCGTGGTGCAGGCGAGGTTTCCGAGTACCATCCCGAAGCAGTGGTAGAACGGCACCGGGATGCAGACCCGGTCGGCGGCGGTGTACCGGCACAGCTCGCCGATGAAGAAGCCGTTGTTGAGGATGTTGTGGTGCGACAGGGTCGCGCCCTTGGGGAAGCCCGTGGTCCCGCTGGTGTACTGAATGTTGATCGGATCGTCGAAAGCCAGCTCCGCCGTGCGCTGCCGCAGGGCAGCCGGCCCGGTCGCCGCTGTATCGGTACCCGCTGCCACCAGGTCATCCCATTCGGCTGTGCCCAGGTAGATCACCTGCTCGAGTTCATCAAGCTCGCCGCGCACCTCGCCGATCATGCCGCGGTAGTCGCTGCTCTTGAACCCAGCCGCGCTGACCAGCAGCCGGATGCCGGACTGGCGCAGCACAAAACCGAGCTCGTGGGTGCGGTAGGCCGGGTTGATGTTGACAAGGATCGCCCCGATCTTCGCGGTGGCGTACTGCAGCAGCACCCACTCGGCGCAGTTGGGCGCCCAGATGCCGACCCGGTCGCCTTTCTCGATGCCTGCCCTGAGCAGGCCGTGCGCCACGGCGTCGGTGTCGGCGTCGAGGCGGGCGTAGGTCCGCCGGCTGCCCGTCGGCACGTCGACCAGCGCCTCGTGATCGGGATATTCGGCCGCTATCCGCCGCAGGTTGTCGCCGATCGTCTCGCCCAGCAGGGCGATCGGCGAGGTTCCGTGGCTATACGACAGCTGAGTTCCACCGGGCATCGCGCATCCTCCGGAATCGGTTGATCCCATGATCCTCCGTTTGGCCTGGTGGTGTGAAGGTCCCCGGCTTAGTGCGTCCTGCCGGAAAATTGCACCGGCAGCACTACGACCGCAGCGGAGTTACTGTCTAAGTACTCACTGCAGCGTGCTTGCCCGGAGCGGCAAATGGGAACGTGGATTGTCTGGATCATCGCGGCGGCTGTGCTCGGCGTCGCCGAGATCCTGACGACCACGTTCGCGTTCGGCCTGATTGCCCTGGCCGCGCTGGTCGGCGCCGTGGTCGGCGCGGCAGGCGGGGACGCGGCGCTGCAGTTCGGCGCGTTCGTTCTGGCCTCCGCAGCCGGGCTGGGCATCGCCAGGCCCTTCGCCATGCGGCATCTGCGGCAGCCGCCGCTGCTGCGCAGCGGCACCGCCGCCCTCGTCGGGCGCACCGCGTACGTGCTGGAAGAGGTCAGCGCCCAGAGCGGAAAGGTCCGGATCGGGGGCGAGCTGTGGTCCGCGCGCCCCTATGACGAGACCCTGGTGATCTCGGCCGGCACCACCGTGGACGTCATGCAGATCGAGGGCGCGACCGCTCTCGTTTATCCCAGGGAGTTACCATGATCTTCGAGACTGCCGGTATCGCGGGCGCGGTCATCGTCGTGCTGATCCTGGTGATCATGCTGCGTACGGTCCGGATCGTGCCGCAGGCGCGCGCGCGCAACGTGGAGCGGCTCGGCCGGTACCGCAAGACGCTCGAGCCGGGGATGAATTTCATCATCCCGGTCATCGACCGGGTCAAGCCGCTGATCGACTTGCGCGAGCAGGTTGTGTCGTTCCGCGGGCAGCCCGTGATTACCGAGGACAACCTGGTCGTGTCGATCGACACAGTGCTGTTCTTCCAGGTCACCGACCCGCGGGCGGCCGACTACGAAATCGTCGATTACATCCAGGCGATCGAGCAGATCACCGCGACGATGCTGCGCAGCGTGATCGGGTCGATGGACCTGGAGCAGACCCTGACCTCCCGCGACAAGATCAACACCATGCTGCGCGGCGTGCTGGACGATGCGTCGGGCAAGTGGGGGATCCGGGTTACCCGGGTGGAGATCAAGGCGATCGACCCGCCCAAGAGCGTCATCGACGCGATGGAGAAGCAGATGCGCGCCGAGCGGGAGAAGCGCGCGGCGATCCTCACCGCCGAGGGGCTGCGGCAATCGAAGATCCTCACCGCGGAGGGCGACAAGCAGAGCAACATCCTGCGGGCAGAAGGCGAGCGGCAGGGCTCGATCCTGCGCGCCGAGGGCCAGGCAAAGGCCATCGAGACGGTATTCCAGTCGATTCACGAAAACGACCCCGACCCCAAGCTGCTCGCCTACCAGTACCTGCAGACGCTGCCGCAGCTTGCGCAGGGACCAGGAAACACCGTGTGGATGATCCCGAGCGAGCTGACCAGCGCGCTGAAGTCGGTCAGCTCCGCCTTCGACGGATCGGGCGGCGGCCGGCCGGATGCGCGGCTGCCGGATGCTCTGGCTCCGGCCGCGGATGCTCCGGCCGCGGCGGGCCCGGCCACAGGCCCCCCGGCTCCGGCCGCTGATGCCCAGGCACCGGCACCGGCCCCGGCTGCGGATGCGGCTGCGGATGCGGATGCGGATGCGGATGCGCCGAGCCTGCCATCGCCGCGGCTCGGCGGCGACCCGCTCGGCGCAGGGTCACGGACGGATCGCCAGGCCAACGGTCAGCAGGGCGCCGAAAGCCAGTTGCAGCCGCCCGGTCTGGCCCAGCGCGGCGATCAGGCCGGGGCCTGAGGCACCGCCCAGCACCTGGCGCAGCGGCGGCAGCGCGAACGGCACCGCGGCAAGCGCGATGAGGGCCAGCGGCGCTACCGGCGCCATCGCGGCCGCGACGCAGAACGGCAGCACCACGCAGGCGGCATACAGCAGCCGGGTCCGCTTGTCGCCGAGTACCACGGCCAGGGTCCGCTTCCCGGTCAGGCTGTCGG
>CABEDR010000802.1_pt1 | contig 9348 bp, 5 predicted proteins | sample 3423071 | NCBI WGS metagenome assembly CABEDR01 (sample SAMEA5534331, study PRJEB31848) | metagenome | biome: tundra; feature: field; material: soil | place: USA | collected 2013-05 | depth 0.15 m | reverse complement strand
ACTGCGTCGCCGGCGAACAGCTCGCTGAGCGCCGCCATGTCCCCGGTACTGAACGCCGCATGCCCGCGCCGGACCATGTTCGCGTTGTCCTCAGACCCCATCGTTCACTCCTCTCCCCGTCACTCACTGCAGGACAGCCCGCCTGAGGGTCCCTGGCCGGGTTCATCTTGCCGATGGGCAGTATTCTGGGCCCGCGCTCTGCCGGCCGGGTCCGGCGGCTGCCCGCACCCGGCCGTTATCACCCGGTTCTGGCGCACGACGGTGATCTTGGCCAGACCATCCGGTACCGCGGGCTGTGCGCACCCTCCGGGACGCGCCGTCTGCCCGCGACGACCGTCCGGCAATGCTCCGGGCGCCGCGCAACGCTCCCAGCTCAAGCGGCGATCCGGCCACACCATCCTGTTCCGTCACGAGGGTTCGGTGACCCCGGCGACCTGGAACCGCCTGATATGTGCAGCATCTGATCAAGATCAATTATAGAGGAGCCATTGAGCAGTATAGATATTGAATAGATAGGCTTATCCGAACGTGTGGGCGTCAGGTAGATGGCAGGTGTTATGTCCGGTTTCGGCGGTTGCAACCGCTAGTAACCCTGACTTTCCCTGACCCGAACCGGTCAGAGGCGGCATCAGGCAGTCACTCCGCCGACTGCTGAGCGTGGGCGTTGGTGTACCTACCGAAGATGCACTTGGATGGCGCTATGCATGGCCACCTGACGAGGGCGCCGAATGGCAGGGCGCGTCGTTCAGGTCAGCCGAGGCGATGGCGCACAGCGCGGACCACCGACGAGCCCTCACCGTGAGTGATCGTCTCATCTCATCCCTCGCGCGCGCGTCTGCACGTAAACGCGCGTACAAAGCCGATGAGACAAGCGCTGAGACAAGCACGGAGCACGTGGTGCAAGCTCACATGATGCGCTTGCCCCCGTCGCTGTCCGCTGGGAGACAGGAGGCCACGTCTACCTCTGCACCGGCCCAGTCCAGCCCCGGTACTACAGTCCGGGTTTGTGATCTTCCCGGTTAGTTGTGTGGGTCATGTTGGCGCTGCCTGGAGTTGTGCCTGGTAATAGTGCCATCGGGCCCGTGCCTGGTGGCGTCGCCGCCAGATGCTCCAGGAGCTTGGGAAGGTCCCGCGCGCGGATGCCGCGAGCAGCCTGCGCGCTTCGGGCACCGTCACGCGGATCAGGCCGATGTCCCGGGGAGGCTGCTCGCCGGGACGGGCCGGCAGCTTGCCGGTGTCGCGCCAGTGTTCGGGCTGGCCGGTGGCGCCGGCGCCGGCATCCGGATCGGCGGCGGCGGCCCGGGGCACCGGGGTGCCGGGTGGCCGGGCGGTCGCTACGGCGAGCAGCGCGAGGGCGCACATGGACAGCGCGGTGTGCCGGTGGAAGGAGTGCCAGAGGCGGAGCTGGTGCTGGTCGAGGCCGGTCTGCCCCTTTCCCTGCTGGAAGCACTCCTCTACGGGCCAGCGCTTCCCGGCGACCTTGATCAGGATGGACAGGGACACCAGGGCGGGGGCCTGGCAGCAGGAGAACGCCAGGTCGGCAGGGTCGGAGATCTTGCGGCGGATCAGCAGCCAGTGCCGCGGGGAGCTGGTCGCGACCAGTGCCCACTGGTAGTCGCGGTGGCCCCTGCAGCCCCGCCCGCACGAGCGGGTCTCCCAGCACCGGGCGGGGACGAGCCTGGCCAGGGCGGCGACGGCTGCCTTGCGGCCCGCGGGGGTTGTGACCGTGAAGTTCACCGGGACTGCGAAGACGTAGCCTTTCCCGGCGTCCTCGCAGGCGGCCCGCAGCTTTGAGCTGCGGCCATAGACTTCGTCGCCGGCGACCCACCCGAACGGCACGCTCGCAGTGACCGCCTCGGCGACCATCTCGGTGCCCTGCACGGTCTTGGTCGCGAACATCGTGCCCTCGGGGACCTGCGCCCGTTCGCGCCGCGCCGTGTCCTCGCACCACGGTTTCGGCAGGTACAGGCGGAAGCTGAATAGCGTGCGGGCGCGGGCGGTCACGCAGGCGAGGAACACCACGGTCTGGCAGTTCCCGGTCTGGCCGGTGATCCCGGCGTGCTGGCGGGCCACGCCGACAGTCATCCTTCCCTTCTTCAGCTCCGCGGTCTCATCGAGCACCAGGATCGCTCCCGGGTCGGCCAGGTGCGCGAGGATGAACTGCTGCAGCCGTCCCAGCACCGTGCGCCAGTCCCACGTGTACTCGGCCAGCAGCGCCTGCATCCGCCGCGGCGTGGCATGCCCGGCCTGCTCACCCAGCTGCCAGCACGACTTGCGGTCCCCGGCTACCGCCAGCAGCGCCGCCACATACGCGAACGCCGCGAACCGCGACCTGGCCTGCGCGAACACCGGGGCGATCAGCGAGCACAGCTCTGCCAGCAGTTTCCCTTGCCAGGCCCGGTCGCCTAACATGACCGCGGCGGCCACCTCATGTCGATCTTGTCTTGTCACGATTACATGATCTTGAGGTGGCCGTCTTGTACCCGGCGTGACACGCCGGGCACATCGTGATCATGCAGACGCTAGATCACAAACCCGGACTGTAATACCGGGGCCGGCTCTGGCCGTCGCTCCGCCACAACGGCTGAACACCCCAATGCCATGCCGGGCGCCTAATAAGTCAGCGATATGGGTAGATGCCACGATAGTCACATTCGGGAAGCGGGGAGCCCTACAAAGCCGTAGGCCACGGGCACAAACCCGTTAAGTCCTGGTGTTGGTTACGCGACTTGACTGATCCCCGGGCGGCAGGAACATTAGGGACATGATCGTTCTAGCTATAGTGTGTGGTGTATTCGCCGGCTTCGCGGCCCGCCGGATTCTCAGCGCCCGTGATGCGTGGGATTTCTGGCGGCTGAGGCGGGCGACATTGCCCGGACTACGAGGACTGTTCTACCGAGACGTCCGCAGGTCTCTTGGCTGGGCACTCGGCGCCGTCGTGCTCTTCTTCCTAGTCGTGCACCTCGTATGACCTGGCTGCATCGCGCCATACGGCCCGGGGAAGGCAGTTTGCCGCGCACGTCGGCCGTCCGCTGACGGCGGTGCCCGATCGGTGCGGCAGCATCAGAACTGGCCGGAGCACTTCAAGGAGCCGCTGCGCGAGTCGCTGGCCCGGCTCGGCATCCGTGTCACCATGATCAGCCAGACTCAGATGTACACGTCCGGGTCCTGCACGGCGGTCCGCGTCGGCCGACCCTACCAGGACCGGGTACATTCTCTTATCACGCTCTTACAGCGCCCTCAGCAAGCAGCTCCGGCCCCAGCGCCGCCCTGAGCACAAGCACGGCGAACACGGCGAGGTCCCGCAGGCGAGGTACCGCACCTCGCAGCGTCCCCCTGAGGCAGCGACCCCCAGAGTCTTCCAGCGGCGACCTCCAGAGTGCCCCGGAGGCAGCGACCCGGCGACGGCAGCGATCTTGATTGGCGCACTTGCATTTCCTGAGGATGATTCCCGGCGCTGGCTCATGACCAGCTCATGACCGTAAACATTCCCGCCAGGCGGACAGGACCGGCTCGATCAGCGCCCAGCGGGCATCGGACAGGTCAGTGGCATATGGCCGTCGATCAATCATGACGCCGGGCAGTAGCACGAGATAGCGCCGGAGTGCGGGATGCCGTAAGCAAAGCTTCACTTTACGTAGCATCAACTAGGGCACAACGAGATGAGATGCCCTCTAAGGTCCCGCTCGGCGTCATTCGAGGTGGGCGGGATCCGCAGGTCACCGGCGAACCGGAGCACGTCGTCCTGGCGGTCGCGCAGGCATTCCAGCAGGTCCCGGCCGGGGTTCTGCTTGCGGGCCTGGCGGCGGGGGACCTGGCCCGGGCCGAGGATGACGCCGTGCCGGAACGCGCGGGTCAGCGGCGCGGCGATCTCGTCCGGGATCGCGGGAAGGTCCTGGCCGCGGGCGGTGTTCGCGGCGTGGATCAGCCCCTGCAGGGCCTCGCGGATCTGGACGGGCCAGTGCGCGTCGGGGTAGGTCTGGGCGGCATCCTCGCAGTCGCGGATCAGGTGCTGGCAGCAGAGCTGGCAGCTCAGGCCGGGGAACTTCTCGTAGTTCTGGTACCGGTCATGCACCACCACGGTTCCCGGCATGTCCGGGAACACGAACGCGGCGAAGGTCTTCATGGACCGGTCGCCGAGGAAGTAATAAGTGAGCAGCTTCGTGCAGGCGACCAGCAGGTAGCGCTTGCGGGTCTTCGGGCCCGGGCCGACCCGGATCGGGGTCTCATCGGCGCGCACCACGTGCGCCAGGATGATCAGCGCCCGGATCAGCTTGTTCGCCCCGGCGACCGCGGCGGCGGCCCGCCTGATCATGCCGTGCACGAACCCGGGCGAGGGCCTGGCCCCGGTCAGGGCCTCGATCAGCTCGGCGCAGCGGTGCACCGGGATCGCGTGCGCCGCCATCAGGTACACGCACCACGACCGCAGCGCCACCCCGTAGGTGACCGTCCCCGCCACGCCCGTCCCGGCCGGCGCGGCCGCCCGGTGCACCCGGCCGCAGCCGCACGCCACCTCATGCAGGTCATGCTGGATCACCTGCGCGCTGGCCAGCGGGATCTCCACCTGCTGATGGGAGGCAGCCACGCCCAGATCCACCGCGCCGGCCAGCGCCGCGCCGCACCCGCACGTCCCCTCCGGGGAATGGCCGATCGTGTCGTCCGGGTTCTCGCGCCAGGCCAGATGCGACCCCGGCGCCCCGGGCTGCTTGCCCGGATCGCGCTTCCCGCTCCCGCGCCGCGGCTTTCCCCGCGGCGGCGTGCGGCCCGGCAGGTCATCAGCCGACGGCGGCATCCCGGAATTGCCGCTGTTGCGGGAGACGAGCCGCTCCAGGCGCTCCACCTTCCGCCGCAGCTCCTCGATCGCCCCCGCCTGGGCGGCGATCAGCTGATCCCGGGCCGCGCAGTCCGGGGCAGACGGCGGCAGATCGGTCACAAGCAACCATGATCAGAGCCGGCGAATCGTAAGCAAGCCGACACGCTGGGCCGGCTCTGTAAAGATCGTCAGGAAGCCGGCCAGCTACACAATGTCATCGAAGCTCGGCCAGCCTGGCGGCAGAGAGGTGAATGCTTACGTCCGCCGGCCAGCGCCGCCTGCGCCGCGGGCAGCCGCCTGGCGAGCGGACGGCAATCTCCGCGACGCTGTCAGCGTTCGCGCCGGCGTCACCGGGAACACGGCACACCCACACCCCGAGCTCGGTCGCCCGGGCAACGCCGACCTTCTCCAGGCCAACCCCGTACTGGTGGACGAGGCCGAAGCCGCCAGCCGCCAGCCGCCAGCACGGCGGCATCGATCGGGGCACCAAAAGGGCACACCGCGTCGATTCCGTCCAGCTGGTCGGCCACCTTCCCTGGCGGGCAGGCCGCGATCTCCCAGCCGGCGAGCAGCGGCGCGAGATCGCCCCGGGCCAGCTCGGCGGTAAAACGCTGGCGGCAGAAAAGGACCCGGCGCAGTGCGGTCGATAGGATCAGTGCGGTCACGGCAGCGCGTCGAGCAGCTCGCGAACCGGCTTGCGCCTGCCGGTGTAGAACGGGATCTCGACCCGGGTGTGCAGCCGGGCCCGGGCGCCGCGCAGCTGCCGCATCAGGTCCACGATCCGGTGCAGCTCGTCGGCCTCGAACGCGAGCATCCACTCGTAGTCGTTCAGCGCGAAGCAGGAGACCGTGTTGGCGCGCACGTCGGGGTACTCGCGCGCCATCATGCCGTGCTCGGCAAGCATTGCCCGGCGCTCCCCGTCGTCGAGCAGGTACCACTCGTAGGACCGCACGAACGGGTAGACGCAGACGTAGGACCGGGGCTCCTCGCCGGCCAGGAACGCCGGAACGTGACTCTTGTTGAACTCGGCCGGCCGGTGCAGTGCCATGACCGACCACACCGGCTCGCTGATCCGGCCGAGGCTGGTGCGGCGGAACCGCGCGTACATTTCCTGCAGGTCGTCGGGTGATGGCGCGATCCACCAGAACATGTAGTCCGCGTCGGCCCGCAGCCCTTGGACGTCGTAGCAGCCGCGGGTGACCACGCCCTTGCCGGCCGCCTGTTCCAGCAGATCGTCCAGTTCCGCAGCGAAACGGTCGCGGCCCTGGCCGGCAGCGCCAGACCAGCCCTCGTCGCGTGCAGCGCTGTCGCGCAGCCGGAAGACGGACCACATCGTGTAGCGGATCAGCTCGTTCAGGTCTCGTGCCTTGGGGCGCTCCCCGCGCTGCGCTGCCTGCTTCGCCGCGTCTTGCGGAAGCTGCCCGCCGATGTCAGCAGCCATGTCCTCATTCTCCCGCATGGCCGGGAACCCCCGAGCCGCAGACCCTGATGGCCTCGCCGTACAGCAGCTTCTTGTGTGCTGTCAGCGCGCGCCTGTCCTTGCCGGCCAGCGCCTTGGCCAGCAGCACCGCGTCCGCCAGCACCTGCTCCTCGCTGGCCGCCCGGTGCGCGATCCCCGCCGCCATCGCCTCAGGCGCGCCGTACCGGCGGCCGGTGAGGACCGCTTCCTGGGCAGTGCGCCGGGGCAGTTTCGTGGCGATGACGGCGTACATTGCGGGCGTGAGCGGCAGGCCAAGGTCTGCCTCCGGCAGGCACCAGTAGCCCCTGTCCTCGCGCATGATGACAAAGTCGTGCGCTGTCGCGAGCATGGCCCCGGCCGCGAACGCATGCCCGGTAACGGCCGCCACCGTGACCACCGGGAAGCCGAGCAGCCGCCCGAAGAGCAGGTGCACGTCCGACAGGAAGCCGGTCGCCTCGGATCCGACCGACCCCAGCCAGTCCAGGTCCAGCCCGTTCGAGTAGAACTTCCCCTCGCCGGTCGTCACGAGGGCGGCCGGGGCATCGCTGGCCTCAACCCGGTCGAGCGCCGCGTTGAACTCCCCCAGCCAGTTCCGGTTGAAGCGGTTCTGACCGTCGCGCATGCGCAGGATCCACACGTCGCCGTCGGTATCCAGATCGATCACGGATCGCCTCCTGCTCACGGCCCTCACGGGCTGGCGGGCTACCGGACCTCGCTGGCTCCGGCCGGGCCCACCCCGGTCTCAAGGTAGGCCAGGACCTGATCGGCCGCCAGCCGGGCCGTGGCGATGCAGGCCGGGATGCCGATGCCGTCATAGGCGGCCCCGCAGACAGCCAGACCGGGCTGGGCGGCCACGCCGGCCCGGATCCTGGCCACCCGGTCCAGATGGCCGACTTTGTACTGAGGCAGGCCGCCGCCCCAGCGCGTTACCCGGGCCGCGACCGGCTGGCCGCGCACGCCAGTGGCGTCGGCCAGCTCCCCGGCCGCGAGGGCCGTCAGCTCGTCGTCATCGCGCTGCAGCACCGCCTCCTCGCCGATGCGGCCGACCGAGGAGCGCACGATCTGCAGCGTGCCGCCCACTGGCCAGCCAGTTGCGGGCCGCAGCAGATGCGGCCATTTCACGCTGCTGAACGTCACAGCCTTGACCGCCCGCCCGTCCACGGCCGGCACCAGGTAGCCGCTGCCGCCGGGGAGCAGGGGGAACGCCGCCGCGGGGTAGGCCAGCGTGACGACCGCCATGCTCGCGTAGTCGATCTCAGCGAGCACTGCCGCTGCGGCGGGCACGCCGGCCAGCAGCCGCCCGGCTGGCCTGGCCGGCAGGGCGAGGATGACGGCGTCAGCCTCGATCTGCTCCGGGGCGCGGGCCGAGCCGATGGTCAGCCGCCAGCCGCCGGGAGTCCTGGCCAGCTCGCGAACCATCGCGCTGGTCCGGACCTTCGCGGCCGAGGCGTCCGCCAGCACCGGCGGCAGCGTGCCCAGGCCGCCGGCCAGCGTGGTGAACACCGGTGCCGGTCGCGGGACGGAGCCCGGTTCGCTGCCCGCCCGGTCGCTGCCCGCCGGTCCCGGGCCCGCCGGAGTGGGCGGGGCCGGGACCAGGGCGGCGGCCGCGGCCGACAGTGCGGCGTGCCGCCGGGATTCGGCGGCCAGACCGGGCAGGGTGGCCTCGAAGGAGAGCTCTTCGGACCGGCCGGCGTAGACGCCGCCGAGTAGCGGGTCCACCAGCCGGTCGACGAGCTCCTGGCCGAACCGGGCACCGACGTAGCCGGTCACGGAGACGTCGCCGTCACGATCCGTGGCGGGCAGCTGGAGATCCTGCCGCGCCCTTTCCGCGCCCGCCGCCGACAGGATGCCGCTGCGCGTCAGCTCGCCGAGGTCGGCGGGCACGCCCATCATCTGGCGGCGGGGCAGCGGCCGCAGCTGGCCCCTGGTCCAGATGTTCGCCGCGGTCGTGCCGGGCTGAACCAGCTGACCGGACAGGCCGACCTCGCCGATCAGGCCAACTCCCTCCGGCCGGCGCGCGAGCAGCGCCTCGGCGCCCTCGTCGACACCGATCCCTGCCACCTCGGATACGGCCAGCTTGCCGCCGAGCCGCGGGGAGCCCTCCAGCACGGTGACCGTAACGCCGCGATCACGCAGGAAGAACGCCGCCGCGAGCCCGGCGATCCCGCCGCCGACGATCACGACGCTGGCCGGCCCGCGCTCCGATGGCCCGTACCCTGCTGGCTCGCGCCCTGATGGAATACTCATGCTCCTACCCTGCCGTAGACCAGGTGCATCAGCGCGGCCACACTCCGGTAAGGGTCACGGGCGCCCGCTTCCCGCTCGGCTGCGAGCAGCGGTGCCAGCTGCTCGGGCTCCGGGGCCGGCTCGTCCCGGTGATCGGTGAAGACCCGTACCCCGAACCAGGCGCTGCGCCGCCAGCCGAGCGGTGCCATGACCTGGTCGATGTGCGCGGGCGATGCGCGCGGGCTGGCAGACCCAGCCTATTCACGTAGTCCTTGCTATCAAACGCCGCGAGTGCTGCGGCCCAGTCCCCGCGCAGGCCGTCGCGCATAGCCATCGCGAGCCCGTTGCGCACTAGCAGCGAGATCGTCCCATCCGGCGCCGCCACCAGTGACAACGCGCGGAGCATGGGCGCGATGTCGGCCAGGTACATCAGCACACCATGGCACAGGACCAGGTCGAAAGGTCCAGCGGCCAGTTCCGGGGCGCGCTCGCCGACGCCCTCGATCAGGTCGACCCGGCCGACCACCCCGGCAGGCTCGCTGGCGAGCGCCGCCGCGAACCGGCCGAGCAGCTCAGCAGAGGAGTCGAGGCCAGTGACCTGATGCCCGGCCCTGGCCAGGTGCAGCGCCTGCGTGCCCTGACCGCAGCCGACGTCCAGCACGCGCAGCGGCCGGCCAGCCGGGAGACCAGCAGGGTGCGGCAGGCTCGCAATCTGAGTCCGCAGCACCTCCTGCCTAACCACATCCCGCAGCCGCCCGAGCACCCCGATCCAGTTGCCGGCTCCGGCATCGAAAACCACGCCATCTCCCTGCGGCAACAGTTTCGGAGCACCGGGAACCTCGCGGGCCGC
>CABEDR010000800.1_pt1 | contig 9352 bp, 8 predicted proteins | sample 3423071 | NCBI WGS metagenome assembly CABEDR01 (sample SAMEA5534331, study PRJEB31848) | metagenome | biome: tundra; feature: field; material: soil | place: USA | collected 2013-05 | depth 0.15 m | reverse complement strand
CCAAGGGGAGCGTCGGCGTCGATCGTCTATGAACTTCGGTGGCCCGTACGGCATCGACGCACCCGCGCACGAGGTCGGCCCCGGTGAGCCTAGCGCGCAGATCATCCATCTCGGGCGCGCCCGTTTGGGATGCGGCCGGCGACCGCTCCAGCCATGCAGAACGGCGGTTCACGCATGTCAGGCTGTTCAGGCCGCCTCTACAGCTCGTGACTGGTGGGATGGCGGGTCAGGAGGTGCCGGCTCGCGCTGCGGTGACCGCCAGCGTCGTGTAGATGCTTGGTGAACCTGCCCCTGGGGCGGCGGCGCCAATACCCGTCGGCAGCTCTTCCAGCTTGGAAGACGGACCTGGGCATTGCCGCCGAAGGTAGGCACCGGGTCCAGCCATTCGTCGCGGGTGCAGGGCCGTTCCGAGCTGAATCGCCACTGCTGCGAGTCGCGGAAGGCGTCAGTCAGAAGCGGTTGTCGCCGTATCCGGGGTTAACATCGCCGGATGACCGGTGAGCTGTTTGTTCCAGCCGACTTTGCAGTACCTGACGGACTCGTAGCTGACAAGGGATTCCGGCTGGCCCCGCTCGGGCCGAAGCACAATGAGGCAGACTACGCAGCCTGGACGGACAGCATCGACCACATCCGCGCGACGCCGGGATTCATCGGCCGCAGCTGGCCGCATCCGATGTCCCTGGAAGACAATCTGCGTGACCTCGAACAGCACGCGCAAGATTTCGCCGAGCGCCGCGGGTTCACCTACACCGTGCTCGGCGCCAACTCTGATGAGGTTATCGGCTGCGTATACATCTACCCGCTTAAAAGCCAGGAGCCGGGCGGCGGCACCGAGGGCGTGCAGGGCGCGACCGTCCGGTCCTGGGTGCGTGCCGACCGCGCCCAGCTCGACCGCGTCGTCTGCGACGCCGTCCTCGCATGGCTGGAACGCGACTGGCCGTTCCACTCGATCGAGTACGCTCCCCGCGCCTGACCTGCGACTCCGCTACATGGCTGAGAGGATCATCGCCTTGGGCAAGGGCGTAAGCCACGATCCGTGCGACCATGTCTTCTGCTCGCTCGCCTGAACAGCGTCGCCGTCAGCAAGCTTCACCCGCCAACGGTCAAGGCAGGACAGAACGATCTTTCACGTGCAGCACAACCAGCCGCACTGGCGACCACATTGCCCGCCAGGCGGCACTGCGTTTGCCGGCCCCGGATCATGGTGGGCCACCGAGAGGGACCCACCATGATCCGGGGCTTGGCAGGCCGGCGGATTCTGGGACCCCACGGGCGTTTGGGCATGATGGCAGGGGGTGCCGGGTCAATGGCCTGGCGACGGGCTGCGCCGGTCATGAAGATGGTCAGGACCGCCATTTGATTGAGCAGCCCATGCTGGGCCGGTGCGGCTCGGGCACCGGCTGGCCGGCCAGAGCCAGCTCGATGGCCGCGCGGAGCAGCTCGCCGGTGAGTGGCTTGCCGTTACCCGGTGTGGACTGGTCGAACGCGCCGCGGTAGGCCAGCCGGCGTGCGCTGTCGTAAAGGAAGAAGTCCGGCGTGCAGGCGGCGTGGTAGGCGCGGCCGGCCTTCTGGTCGGCGTCGACCAGGTACGGGAAATTCCAGCCAGCACGCCGGGCCTGCCCGGCAAGCTCGTGCGGCCGGTCGTCGGGGTAGGCATCGGCGTCGTTGGTGCAGATGCCCACGACGGCCAGGTCAGGGTAGTGCGACAGCAGCGTGCCCAGCGCGGTCTCGACGTGGCGGACGTAGGGGCAGTGGTTGCACAAGAAGGTGACCAGCAATGCAGGCGCGGCGGTGAAGTCGTCGCGGCCTGTCATTGTGCCGCTGGTGTCGGGGAGGGTGAAGTCGGGCGCCTGCGTGCCGAGCGGGACCATCGACGACGAGACAGCCATACCGGAACCTTACCCGCGTCCCCCGTGCGCTCCACCCGCTCGGCCGGGTGGGCCGTCCCGAGGAGGTCGCAGCGGCTGTCAGCTAATTTAGCCGGCGCAGAAGGACCCGATATGCAAGCCTCGACCGGTGATCTACGATAAGCCGCCAGCCGACCAGAACGGCGGCTCGGCGGCGCCGGCGGCCGCCGCGGGCCAGCCGGGCGGCGGCGTGCAAGATCTTGTAGCGCAGGGTTTTCGGCTCGGCGCGGGCCAGGTCGCCGTCCAGGGCCAGCAGCCTGCACCCGCCCCTGGTGGTGGCATGCACATCGCCGGCCACGGCGGAACTGACCGCTGAACGAGGGCTGCCGATGCTGCTGGGAATACACACCGGCGACGAGGGCAAGCACGAGATGATCACCGGTTACGCAACTGTGGCGGCCCGGCACGGACACCCGCCTGCCAGCCACATCGGCGCCATCCTCGCCTACGTCGCAGACACCCGCGCCGAAGCCCGCCGCATGCTGAAGACCCAGCTGCCGCGCTGGCTCGGGCCCGGGCTCGCCGGCTACATGCCCGTCGACGGCCAGCCGCGCCCGCACCGCGACCCCGGCGGCTACGCCGACCTGCTGTGCCGGATCCACCCCGTCGGCACCGCCGCCGACTGCATCCACGCCATGGCTGCCACCGTGGCACGCACCGGCCTCCGGCACCTGGTGCTGATGGTCGAAGGCGCAGGCGACCCCGCCCGCACCCAGGAGAACATCGCCCGCCTCGGCGCCGACGTGCTACCCGCCCTGCGCGGGCTGCCCAGCACATGACCTCAACGCCAGCCGCAGCCCACCGAGGAAAATGACAGTTCAGTGAGAAGAAAGCCGACGACAGGCCGATAAGACGCCCCGCCCCGTAGCAGGTCACAGCGGCACCGGGTGACAAGAAGGATGAGAACCTACATGGGTGATGTAGGTTCTCATTCCGCGTTTTTCCTCCGGGGAAAAATAGATGAAGACGGTGCGGGCGGCAGCTGGGTGAGACGCCGCCGGCTTGGCGGAGGAGGTGCCCCGCTCCGGGATGCCCGGAGTCAGCGGCCTTCAGTGGCCACGCGCTGCAGGACGTCTGCTGCATGCGGGAGGATCTCTTTAAGGCTGCCGCCCGTCAGGCGGTCCGGGCGACTCGCCCTGAAGTGTCCTGCGGGTCCCTGGCGCTCAAGCTCGAACAGGTACTTTCCCTGCCGGTTCGGGCTGAGCCGTGCGCGGCACTGAGATCCGCCGTCGGCCGCAGTCGCTTCCCACGCCAGACCCGGCCCGGCGATGGTGACGGGCACCCACGACGTCTCCGGCCTGACTCCTTCCAGGGCGTGGCGCAGGTCGCTTGCTGAGCTGTAGCGGCGGGATGGGTCGCAGTGCATCGCCCTCCGCGCTACCCGGCGCAGCCGATCATGGATGTGAGGTTGCCATTTCGTCCTGTCCGGATACTTTCCGGCAGCAATGAGGCCGGGTACATCCGCTGGCGGAGTGGCGAGCGCGCGCATTATCCCATCGCCGTTCAGCAGGCGGTAAAGCGTCACGCCCAGCGCGTAGACATCCCCGCCGGCCGTGTCGATGGCCCCGGTTCCCGCGAGAGCCTCGGGCGGCAGGTGCGCGCGGATAGCCAAGCTCGGTGAGCACCTCGTCGGTGTGGTCCCCAATGTCAGGGCTGGGCGAGCGGACGGTGGCGGGCGCGTCGGTCATCCGCACCGCGTTGCGCAGGATCTCTAGGCGACCGAGCGCCGGATGCTGCACCGGCTCGGTCATCGCCAGGTGCTCGACCTGCGGGTCGGCGAACACCTCATCCATGCGGTAGACCGGGCCGCATGGCACCCCGGCCTCGTTCAGCGCCTGCACCCATTCGGCCGTGGTCCGGGTGCGCAAGCGCCCGGCGATCAGCTCGTTGAGCTCGACACGGTTCGCCGACCGCTTGGCCGCAGAGTCGAAGCGCGGGTCGGCGGGAATGCCGGGCAGGCCGATCACCTGGCACAGGCTGTCCAGCAGCCGCCCGCCTGCGCCCCCGATGTTCACGTAGCCGTCGGACGAGGCGAAGCAGCCCATCGGGACGCTCAGCGGGTGGTGGTTGCCCTCCTGCGGCGGGACCTCCCGGTCGATGGTCCACCTGGCCGCCTGGAAATCCATCATCGCGATCATGGACTCCAGCAGGGAGGTCTGCACCCAGCGCCCGGTCCCGGTCCGCTCCCGGTCGTGCAGCGCGACCAGCACGCCGACGGCCAGGTAGAGCCCGGCGCCGGCCCCGTCATCCCCGGCACCGCAGGTCACAGTGACCCGGCAGGCGCCGCCCCCTGCTGCCCTGCCCGTCCTCACCGTGGGCGGCTACACGGGCACCGAACCCGCCTACATCGACTTCAGTGGCGACGCCGGAAACGTCGTCACCTCAATCACCTGGGCGTCGTGGACGGCGACCGGCGCTACCGGCACCGGCACATCCAATATCCAGGGCTGCGTGCCCAACTGCGCCCAGGGCTCGGAGACGCCAGTCTCGACGACCCTCACCTTGTCCGATCCCGCCGGCGGGCAGTTCACGGCGTACACCGAGACCCGCAACGGGTCCACAGCGTCGGGGCCGACGTCGGCGATCATCAGCGCGGGGCCATCAAACCCCGTAAATGCCGACACCCAGAACATCCTGAACACCGGGATCACTGCGCGCCCGCCAGCTAGATCGACTCCAGTTGGTGCGCTCAAACGGACCCGGCGCACTCTGCTAGCCAGGGCTGGGTGATGCGGTCGAACCGCAGCCGGCCGCGCGGGCACGGCCGGCCAGATGGGGGCGTGATGCCGGGCAGCTTGTGCAGCCCGCCAGACATCGCGGGGATACTCGACCTCCCAGCTGGTCCCGTCGCGCAGGGACTCCGCGGCGTCACTGGCATCGAGCAGGAACAGCGCTGGCTCGCGGAGCGGCAGAGCTGCGCATCAGCCGGTCAGAGTTCTTCGCTCGCGCCGCTCGCAGGTACCTGGACGAGCTCGCCTCACGGTCGCTCACACAGCAGATCGATGAGGCGCTCCAGGCAGCAGGCCACGACGACTCCGCGGCGGCGGCTGCTGCGGCCGGCCGCAGCCGCCTGGCACGCCAGGACGACTGGTGATCGGGCGCGGCAGCATCTGGTGGGCCGACCTCGGGGAGCCGCGTGGCAGCAAGCCCGCCAAGCGCCGCCCTGTCCTGGTCATCCAGTCCGGTCCTTTCAACGCCAGCCATCTGAAAACTACCGTCGCTGCCGTCCAGCCGCCCGTTCCGCCTGCTCCCGCTGCCTTAAGCGAGCCTGAGCGGCGCGATCTTCCTCGCGGCGTGTGCCTGCTCGGCCTTTTTCCATCTGGGCTCCCTATCTGGCCTGTTCCGCGGAAGATCCTTCCACAACCGCAGCCGAGCAGAACGGATAGAGAGCCCCTCCTCCGTGCAAGGCGGCGTTGGCTGACCGCAGCGGCCGAGTCGTTCGGGTAACTGCTTGACGGCAGAACGCCAGGCTTTCGAGGTCGGTTGCGGCGTCATCCCCGGCGCGTGAGCTTTCTACATCACTGTGCGGTGCTTACAGGCTGCGGACGACCCGTGCTGGATTCCCCACGGCGATGACGCTGGCGGGCAAGTCTCCGGTCACGACCGCGCCGGCGCCCACGACAGTGTTCTCGCCGATGGTAATTCCCGGCAGGACGATGACCCCGCCGCCAAGCCAGGCATTGTTCTCGATAGTGATGGGCCTTGCGGATTCCCACCTGGCGCGCCTCAGCTCAGCCTCCACCGGGTGCGCGGGCGTCAGCAACTGCACGTTCGGACCGATCTGGACGTCGTCGCCGATGGTGATAGTGGCGACGTCCAGGGCCACGAGGCCGAAGTTGATGAATGTCCGTGCACCGACCCGGATCTGGTAGCCGTAATCGCAGTACAGGGGCGGGCGGATCGCTGCGTCCTCGCCGAACGCTCCGAGGAGATCCGCCAGGATGCGCCGATGTTGCTGCGGGGCGTCCGCAGCGCTGCGGTTGAACTCCTCCATGAGCCGCATGGCGCGGCGGTTGTCCTCGGCCAGCTCCGGGTCGCTGGCGATGTAGGAGTCGCCGGCGAGCATCCGGTCACGCTGGCTCCGCTGGTCGTTGGCCTGATCCTGCGCGCTCATGGATAGAAGCCTGCCCGACGTTCGTCGCCCTGTTGGCAGCCACTCGCTGATCGGCAAGGCGGAGCGACCGCCATCGCGGCATTTCCGTGCGTTGGCCTGCCCGGTCCTTGCGTGTCGTGTGCGGGCCTCCACGTGGAAGGCCACGTTGGCGCGTTTCTGCGTACCCAATACTAACGGGGCTTCGCCCCAGCCCGACGAGCCATGCCCGGGTGGTGGGCGTGGTTGACAGGGCTCCGGCCGGCGACAGACGGTGACAAGCATGTGTCCCGTTATTTGCCGCCTGTGGCGGTAAGTGGCCGCTTGGGGCCGAGTCGTCCGACCGGAGCTTGTCATGACGCTACCGCGCACCGTCGCCGACGTGCTGTCCGATCACGTGATGTTCGAGGTCGAGTGCATCGACCGGATGTACCTCAATGTCTATGTCCCGCAACTGCAGCACGCGGGCGGGCTGCTGGGTTACGTGCAGCGCCAGCTGGGCCTGCCGGTCGCCTCGACCGCCCCGCTGGCCAGGATCACCGACCGCTTCACCGCGGCGGTGCACCGCTTCGCCGAGCGCGAGCGCATCGCGTGGGTGAACTTCGCCAAGGGCCAGCGCAAAGACGACGTGATGCACGAGCACCTGGCCGCCTTCCAGGCGGCTGGCCGGACCGAGGGAGTCCTGGTCATCGGCCGGGCGCAGGAGAAGACCCCGCTGTTCCGGACCGAGAAACGCCGCGATCACGACGGCAGGTCGTATCCGTGGATCGTGAAGACCACCGGGGTGGTCAACCATTTCTACGTCTAATGCGCCACGAGGCGCCTTGTCATATCCCTGACGCAGTTAGGAGGAATTTGGAGGAACATTCCTGGGTCTAATGGCTTACCTGGATCTGAAAGGTGAAGGGGACAATAGCATGCTAGGAAAGCAGCGGTCGTGCTCAGGCGTATGAGGCGGGGCGCTGCGAGACCCGCGTGATATGGCGAAAGCTAGACTGCCCGAATCCCAATCTCCAGATGACGAAAAGTAACGTCCGCCGGAAAGACGCCTGAAACCGGCGCCGGCATAGTAGAAGGGCCGGTGCAACCTCCGGGATGCGGGGCGATGCCCAGTGAGGGCATCGTGTCGAGCGTGACTTAGGCGTCCCACTCATCTCCTTGAAGCGGCTCGTGCAGCCTCCACTGCGAGCGCAGGCTCCCTGGTGCCTGAGTTGCGCGTCAGCGCGGTCAGGCCGGTCCCTGCGACCACTGCCTCGCCGGAGAATGACTGAGCTGCGCAACGGCTCGCGCGGGCGATCTCCGATGGATGACCGCAGGGCGTCGTTTATCCGCAAAGTCCCGATCGCCCTTCGCATCTATGTTGACAAACCGCCATAATCGGCCTAAGAAATGATCAGGCGGAGATGGCCGCAGCTTGCGAACGTGCTGATGTACTCTGCCGATCTACCGGCACAGCGCGACGCTCTGGCGCGACAACAGGGACACATCGGAAAGCGGGCCGCGCCGTGACTGCGCCGACGCGGCCGGGCGTGCCGCAGAATCGCCAGGTTCTGCTTCGAGGTATTCGAGCCAGGGGAGCACGATGGCTGAGAACGAGGGCAGGCCGGGCGGCGCCGGCGCGGCGCCGGCAAGCGCGCCGGCGAGTGGCCAGGGATTCGTCCGGTACCTGGGCGTTCGCTCGGGCGTGGCCGTCAACATGACGCAGATGTGCGGGATCGGGCCGTTCATCACGATCCCGCTGGTCGTGGCGGCCATGGGCGGCCCGCAGGCGGTGGTGGGCTGGGTTGCCGGGGCCGTGCTGGCACTGGCGGACGGCCTGATCTGGGCCGAGCTCGGCGCGGCCATGCCCGGCGCCGGCGGGACCTACATTTATCTGCGGGAGGCGTTCCAGTACCGGACGGGGCGGCTGATGCCCTTCCTGTTCGTGTGGACTGCGGTCCTGTTCATCCCGCTGATCATGTCAACCGGGGTGATCGGCCTGGTCGACTACGTCGGGTTCTTGTGGCCGCGCATGAGCTATCTCGACGTTCACCTGCTGTCGGTCGTGGTCGTGGTCGTGGTCGTGGTCGGCTTGTACCGGCGGATCGAGTCGGTGGCGCTGATCACCACCGTGCTGTGGATCATCATGCTTGTGACCATGGCGCTCGTCATCGCCGCAGGCTTGAGCCGTTTCTCCGTCTCGCTCGCATTCCACTACCCGGCCGGGGCGTTCTCGATCAGGCACGGTTTCTTCGTCGGGCTGGGTGCGGCGCTGGTGCTGGCCATCTATGACTACCTGGGTTATGACACCACGGCGTACATGGGCGACGAGCTCCGCAACCCCGGGCGGGTGATGCCGCGTTCGATCATTTACAGCATCCTGGCCATGATGGTGCTCTACCTCGCCCTGAATATCAGCGTGGTCGGCGCGGTGCCCTGGCAGACGGTGGCCAAGTCCAGCTCGGTGGCCTCGCTGGTGGTTCAGCGCACCTGGGGCCACACGGTGGCGGATGGCGTCACCGTGCTGGTCGTGCTCACCGCGTTCGCGTCGGTCTTCACCGGTCTTCTGGGCGGATCCCGGGTGCCCTTCCACGCCGCCGAGGATCGCGTGTTCTTCCGCTCCTTCGCCCGGCTCCACCCCCGCTACCGGTTCCCCACCGTCTCGCTGCTCGTGATGGGCGCGATCACGATGATCGGGTCGTTCTTCACCCTGAGCGACGTGATCAACATGCTGACTGCCGTGATCATTATCGTTCAGGCGGTCGCGCAGGTCGTGGCGCTGACGGTGCTGCGCCGCCGCCAGCCGGGCCTGATCCGCCCGTACCGGCAGTGGCTGTATCCGGTGCCCAGCCTGGTCGCGCTGGCGGGCTGGCTCTACGTGTACCACTCGGCCGGCCGGACGGCGATCATCCTGTCGGTGATCTGGCTGGCCGCCGGTGTGGTGGCGTACCTGATCTGGGCCCGGGTGCTGCGGGTGTGGCCGTTCGGGCCCAAGCTGGTGCGGGAGGCCTACCTGGACCAGCAGAAACAGCAGCTCGCAGCGGCCAGTCCCCCGCCCCAGCCGCAATGAGCTCCTCGAGTGCGCTGTCGCGCGGCGGGAGCCCCCCGGACGGGGAGGACTTCGTGCTTGGCATCGACTTCGGCGGCACCAAGGTGGCTCTGGCGGTCGCCCGCCGGACGGGGGAGATTCTGGCCCGCGACCGCCTGGCCACGGCTGCCCGGCACGGCGCCGAGCAGGTCGTCCAGCGGGTACTGGCCGCGGCGGGCAGGCTGATCAGCAGGGGGGAGCTGCTGAGCGGCGGGAGCTGCGCGGCGGTCGGCGCGGTCAGCCCCGGCATCGTGCTGCCCGACCGGATCTTGCTGGCTCCCAACGTGC
>CABEDR010000782.1_pt1 | contig 9441 bp, 8 predicted proteins | sample 3423071 | NCBI WGS metagenome assembly CABEDR01 (sample SAMEA5534331, study PRJEB31848) | metagenome | biome: tundra; feature: field; material: soil | place: USA | collected 2013-05 | depth 0.15 m | reverse complement strand
CATTGGGTTCGAGCCGGGCCGCCGGGGGCGCCGCGGTTCCTGCGACGGCAGCCGCAGATTGATCCGTCATCTGTTCTCCAATCGGACCGGCCCGAGTGCCTTAGATTCTTGACGTTTTTGCTCGGGCAGCGGAAAAGTCTTCGTCCAGTGCCATGCAGGAAGACATGTACTTGGCCTGCAGGCCGGGGGCACCTGGCAAGGCCGCAACGTCCCCACCGCGATCAGTGCCACCGGGCCACCGCATGCGCCGGCAAAGCAGCGGCCGCCGCTCAGCGCCCCCCCAGGATCAGCCACCTGCGAGATGATAGCGGTCATTTGCCTCAGCAGGCTACAAGCACTGGAAATTTCCTACTACAGTTCCAGACCAGCCATAACCGGCTAATAATGATGCCCGCAAACCAGGACAACTCATGGCGAATTGCCGCCGGGTCAGTAACTATCCGCGTTCTCCCTATCACCGGCGCGGCAGCGTTGCCACTTGCGCGGCAGCACGGGCTCAATTGCCTCCCGCCAGCCGGCCGCGATCTCGCGTCGGCTACCACTCCCAGTAGTAGCCGACGACCGTGTCCTCGATGGCCTCGAGGTACCTGTGCACGGAGAGTTCCTCGTCCAGGGCTGCGGGCTCTCGCTCGATGATTGCCTCGCCCGGCTCGCGGTAATCCGCCCACTCCGCCCACCACAGATGCCGGGGCAGGCGATCAGGATGGAATTCCAGCCGCATGTCGAGGTGCTCGACGCGCCGATGGACGCCGCGGCGAAATTCGGCCGCGGGCTGCTGCGAATAATGGAAGATAGTCCAGTAATCGAGGTAAGCCTCCTCGCCATAGCGCAGCGGGTGATTGAACGAGATATCCACCGCCCATAGCTGCTCGCTGAGCTGGAAGATCTTGCCGACCTGGCCGCCGCGGACAACCCGCACGTCCGCGTCGGCCGTGTCGATACGGAACTGATAGCTCGTCATGCCATCGACGAGCGCCCGCACTGTCTGCTGGGTGTGATGCCGGGCCGGCCTGCCGTCCCGGCCGACGAAATGATGCTCGAACAGCAGAGTCGTCTCATGCCCGGCCATCAGAGCGCCTGCGGGCGGCGGTAGCCTGCCGACGATCACGGTGGGCCGAAGGTCGCCCCGGTACAGCTCGTGCACCCGCTGGGCGTCATGCGGTGACAGGTGGAATGCCGCCTCGAACCAGCGCAGCGTCTGCAGGCTGAGCCCGCGGCCGCTGAATACCCGGCTCACCCGATCCTTGAGAATCCTGGCCAGCCGGGTGTCGGTATCGTCATGCTCGCCCGTCTCATACAGGTGCTCCGCGAGGACCGTGCAGACAGCCTCCTGGCGGATCTCCTCAGGCCGGACATCACGGGCATGCTGTTCCCATTCGTCCCGGTACGGCCCGGGCCGGAGCATAAGCTGCCGGAGGTGCAGGCCGGCGGCCCGCTGGCCGCGTGCCTGTCTTTCGCTGTGGGGCATCATAAGCTGCGTTCTGGCTCTGCCTTATGGGTCTGCGTGCGTGCGTTCTTGCCTGCTGCGACAGCCATGCGACAGGTGATCGATAGCTTTTCGGCTGGAGTTAAGGAGACGATTCTCCCGAATGCCTGCACCATCAGGCATATCTCGGTGCAGTTAAGTCTAGATGTAGTCCAGCGCCAGACGTCGCTGCGGTGGATGGCGCTGGCACTGCGCTGCGGGCGCAGCCAGCACGCCGGCAAGGATGACAGCGTCGTCACTGATCCGGGGGGACAGTGAGAAGGGGCGGAGCTGATAGCTTCGCCCCTTCTCACGGGCAATATGCTGCGGACTGCGCAGGACTTGTGCGACAGGCATGCGCGGCCAGACCGGCCGTCAGCGGCGCGCCGCGCTCGGCGTGACGACGACCTCAACGCGCTGGAACTCCTTCAGGTCGGAGTAGCCGGAGGTTGCCATCGTCCGGCGCAGGGCCCCCATCAGGTTCATCGAGCCGTCCGCCAGAGTCGAGGGCCCGTGCAGGATCTGGCCGATCGTGCCGATCGTGCCAACGTGCAGCCGCGCACTGCGCGGCAGGTCCGGATGGTGCGCCTCGCTGCCCCAGTGGTAGCCGCGGCCGGGCGCCTGGGTGGCCCGCGCCAGCGGTGAGCCCACCATCACGGCATCAGCGCCGAGGGCAAGCGCCTTGGCGATGTCGCCGCTCTTGCTCATCCCGCCGTCGGCGATCACGTGCACGTACCGGCCGCCGGACTCGTCAAGGTACTCCCGGCGGGCAGCCGAGACGTCGGCGATGACCGTCGCGGTGGGTACCGCGACGCCCAGGACCGCCGCGGTGGTGTGGCCGGAGCCGCCGCCGAATCCGGCGAGCACGCCCGCGGCCCCGGTCCGCATGAGATGCAGCGCCGCGGTGTAAGTGGCGCAGCCGCCCACGATCACCGGCACGTCGAGCTCGTAGATGAACTGCTTGAGGTTCAGCGGCTCGGCCTTGCCCGAGACGTGCTCAGCGGAAACAGTGGTACCGCGGATCACGAAAATGTCGACCCCGGCGTCGATGACCGCCTTGTAGTAACGCACGGTCCGCTGCGGCGACAGCCGCGCCGCGGTGGTCACGCCGGCGGCACGGATCTCCTCGATCCGGCGCCCGATTAGGTCTTCCCTGATCGGCTCGGCGTAGATCTCCTGGAGCCGCCGGGTAGCGGCCTCGTCGTCCAGCTCGGCGGCCTCGGCCAGCAGCGGCTCCGGATCGTCGTACCTGGTCCACAGGCCCTCGAGGTCAAGCGGGGCCAGGCCGCCGAGCTGTCCGATCTCCACCGCGGTGCGCGGCGAGACGACGCTGTCCATCGGTGCCACGACCAGCGGCAGCTCGAACCGGTAAGCGTCGATCTGCCAGGCGATCGATACCTCCTCGGGATGCCGGGTCCGGCGCGAGGGCACGATGCCGATCTCGTCCAGTGAGTACGCCCGGCGGCCGCTCTTGCCCCGCCCTATCTCCACCTGTGTCACTTCAGCGGTCTCCCGCCGCCGTCTTGCCACCCGCGCCGGACACGGCGCATGGCCCGGTCATGACCGGCGACCGCCGTAGTTCGGCGCCTCGGCGATCATCTGGATGTCATGCGGGTGGCTCTCCGCCAGGCCGGCCCCGGTGATCTGGATGAACTGCGCCCGCTGCAGCTCGGCGATGGTGGCGGCGCCGCAGTAGCCCATCGCCGCCCGCAGGCCGCCGGTCAGCTGATCGGCGACGGCCGACAGCGGGCCCCGGTAGGGCACCTGGCCCTCAACGCCCTCGGGCACGAGCTTGTCCTCGCGCAGCACGTCGTCCTGGAAGTAGCGGTCCTTGGAATAGGAGCCGCCGCGCTCGGTATTGCGCATCGCCCCGAGCGAGCCCATGCCCCGGTACAGCTTGAACTGCTTGCCGTGGATGAAGACCATCTCGCCGGGCCCTTCCTCGCACCCGGCCAGCAGGCTCCCCAGCATGACCGTGTCGGCTCCGGCCGCGATTGCCTTGGCGATGTCACCGGAGTAGTGCAGGCCGCCGTCACCGATCACCGGGACGTCGGCCTGGCGGGCTGCCTGCGTCGCCTCGTAGATCGCGGTGACCTGCGGTACGCCGACGCCCGCGACTACCCGGGTGGTGCAGATCGAGCCGGGCCCGACGCCCACCTTCACCGCATCGGCGCCGGCCTCGATGAGCGCCTGCGCGCCTGTCCTGGTGGCCACGTTGCCGCCGATCACCTCGACCTTTGAGTTGGCCTTGAGCTGCGCGACCATCTCCAGGACAGCACGGGAGTGACCATGTGCGGTGTCCACCACGAGGAAGTCAGCGCCAGCGTCGATGAGTGCCTGCGCCCGGCCCTTGGCGTCCTCCCCCACGCCGACGGCGGCGCCGGCGACCAGCCTGCCCGCACCGTCCTTAGTCGCGTCCGGGAACTTCTCGCTCTTGGTGAAGTCCTTGACCGTGATCAGCCCGCGCAGCCGCCCGGCCGCATCGACCAGCGGCAGCTTCTCGATCTTGCTGCTGCTGAGCAGCCGCAATGCTTCCTCGCGCGCCACCCCGACCGGTGCGGTCACCAGGGGCATCGGCGTCATCACGTCGGCGACGAGCCGCCCGTGATCGGCCACGAACCGGATATCGCGGTTGGTCACGATGCCCACCAGGACGCCATCCCGGCTCGTCACCGGCACTCCGGAGATCCGGTAGCGCGCGCACAGCTCGTCGACGTCCGCGACGGTCGCTTCCGGGCCGCACGTCACCGGGTTGGTGATCATGCCGGCCTCGGACCGCTTGACCCGGTCGACCTGCAGGGCCTGCTCTTCCACGGACATATTGCGGTGCAGAACGCCGACGCCGCCCTGGCGGGCCATCGCGACGGCCATCCTTGCCTCGGTCACGGTGTCCATGGCCGAGGACACCAGCGGCACCCGCAGGGTGATCCCGCGGCTCAGCCGGGCTGTTGTATCCGCCTCGCTCGGCATGAATGCCGAGTGCGCGGGCACCAGCAGCACATCGTCGAAGGTCAGGGCGGGCGGGCCGAACTTGGCGTCGTCAGTCATGTCACGTCCGTGCGCTCGGTGTGGGATGCCCCTAATCCTAGTAACCGCGCTGGCCCGGTCGTGCCTCGTGCGCCGTTAATGGTGCCGTTGCGTCCTGGTGCGATCACGTACTGGCGCGATCGGCGACACTGATCGCCGGGCCGGGATCCCTGCCACGGGGGAGCAGGGATCCCAGCCCGGCCGGGGGCAGGATCCGTGCCACGGGGGAGCACGGATCCCGGCGAGCCGGCGCGCCGTCTGGCACGCGCCGGTCAGGCGATGGACTCCTGCCGCTCGATCGACTCCGCCGCGATGGACTCCTCCCGCGCGATGACGCGGAGCCTGGCCAGAGCGCGGTGCTGGGCGACCCGGACGGCTCCTGCCGTCATGCCGAGTGCGTGGCCGGTCTCCTCGGCGGACAGCCCGCTGAGCACCCGCAGCGCGATCAGCTCGCGCTGATGCACCGGCAGCCGGGCCAGCAGGGCACGGGCCCGCTCGGCCTCGATATAGGCGACCACTGTCTCTTCCGGGCCCGGCCGGTCATCGGGGCCGTCCGGAAGGTCCTCGGTCGGGATCGCGAGCCTCGATGCGGTTCGCATGGCATCGGCCACTTTGTGCGAGGCGATCCCGAACACGAATGATGCGAAAGGCCGGCCCATGTCCCGATAGCGCGGAAGTGCGGAAAGAACTGCAATGCAGACTTCCTGCGCAACGTCATCGGCCACATGATATTGCCCGGCAATTCGGCCGAGGCGTGCTCGGCAGTAGCGGACGACCATAGGTCTAATTTGCCGCAGAAGCGACTCGATCGCCGCTGGCTGACCCGCAGCTGCCAGCGCGGCAAGATCGCGAAGGTTGCCCCGCTCACCCCCATCTACCTGTGGTTCTACTCGATTCCCCTCGACCAGCGGCAGTACCGCGCATCCCTCCGTCATGATGACATGATGCCCCGTCCGCAGTGGTGAACCAACATTAAGAGAGGCAACAGAAAGGTCACATTAATGTGCCGAGAGGATAGGCGAAATAGCAAAATAACAATGCGTAGCTGAATGACTACGCTGAGTATTCAAGAGCCCTATTATTAAAGAAATTAGGGGCGGAAATTAATATCCAGAGCCGCTGATTTACCGGTGAGCAGGCACAAGCAGGCAATGTCAGGATCCGTGCTTAAGGCCGGGGCCGCCCAATGCCATGGAGAAGAGGGCGTTCGATGCCACGGACTGGGCTGCGGTGAACCGGGATATTAGCTACGGAGCGTGATGTCGGGGGTCAGGGCATGCTGACGGCCGGGTTGTCGCGCCGGGACGCGGCCGGTTCCACGGGCCGGCGGGTAACGCGGAGGTTCGGGGGTGTCCGTCCGGGCAGGTCAGGCGGCGGGGCAGCAGATGGTGATCTTGGCTGCTGCGGTGCGGGTGGGCGTCTCGCGGTGCGCCTTCTCAAAGGGCTGGCGGGCTTTGGTCTTATGGTCGCGGTGCCGGTCGCGGTCGATGGTGAACCGCCGCCGGCCGATGCCGGCGATCACAGCGCGGCTGGCGGCGCTGATGGTGCAGCGGGGCAGGCTGGCGGTGGCGGTCCCGTTGCGGGCGGCGGTGACGGCGGCGCGGCGGGCGGCGGTGAAGGAGATCTCGCGGGGGTGCACGGGCTGCCCGGCGCGGCGGCCCTTGCCGGCGGGGGCGGCCTGCCGCGCGGCGGCGCGGATGGTGCTGCGGACCAGTTCGGTGGCGGTGATCCAGGCGGCGTGCTCCTGGCGGACCATCTGCGGGGACCTTGACCGGAACATCGGCCCGGTAGACGGGCCGGCGCCGTCGAGGGCGGACTTGCCCTCGCGCAGCGCGGTCTCCGACCCGTCCCACCGCCACTTATAGGCGGCGGCGAGGTCGCCGGCCGGGTAGGCTCCGTGATCGTCCAGGTCGGTGATCAGGCAGAACAGCTCGGGGACGTCCTGGCCTTCGACATCGACCCAGTACTCGATGACCCGGACCCGCACCGTGACGCCGCCGCCGGAGATATCTGCCAGGTAGGACCCGTCGGGCAGGAAATCGCCGGCCCTGGTGAGCTTGATGTCGCTCTTGACGCGGATCAGCACGTGGGTGCGCCTGATCAGCCTGCTGATCCGCTCGGCCCCGGGAAAGTTGCGATCCATGATCCACAGCCGGTCCTTGGTGAACAGCCACGGGCACTCGTCCATGGCCCGGTCCAGCAGCCCCTGCTCGGCCTCGGCCTTGTCCCCGCCGGACGGCCCGTACGTCACGCCGAGGGTGGCCCGGGTGGAGGCGTCGGTCAGCAGCAGGCCGCGCAGCTGCGGGTAGGGCGCGGAGTCATCAGCCGTGCCGGCCGACCCGAACGCCGCCCGGTTGCCGGGCGTGTCCGGCATCCGGGTCAGCGTCCCGTCCGCCGCCCCGGCCCGCAGGTCCCCCACCTGCACGGCCCGGTAGTCATGGTCCTGGTGCTCGGCGCAGGCAGCCCGCAGCACGGCCTCCTGCACGGTTTCCAGCGGACCCGGGCCGATCGCCTGGCGCCAGGCGGAGAACACCCGCGGCGACGGCACGTGCCAGGCCGCTGCCCACGGCATGGCGGCCAGGTCCCCGGCCAGCGCGGTCATCACCTCGGTGTAGTCCGCGTCCGGCATCAGCGTCATCAGCAAGATCCCGCGCAGCGCGAACGGCGTCGTCACCAGCCGCGTCTTCGTGCCCTTCACCATGCCGCCCAGCCGGGTGCCGCGCGCCAGCCGGCCGATCGCGTCCGGGCCTGCGATCTCATCCAGCCGCTCCTCGATCACCCCGAGCCGGGCATGATCACACGGGTTCCCCCGCGCCTGGATCCGGCCGTCCCGGCAGGCCTTCGCCGGGGCAACCGCGACCACCTTGCAGAACACCACGAGCTCGCCGCTGCGGATCTTCTCCGTCCCGCCCACCACCAGCGCCGACCGGTCACCATCACCCAGCGGCCTCCCCGTCGGGGACACCAGGTCCGCGGCCCGCACCGCGATCATCATCGCGCCGCCCGCCGCAGCAGCCGGCACTCCGCCCTCCCCGCCGGGCGCAGCGCTGGCCAGGGATGACGGAACAGGATAGAAAGACACAGGAGGCTCCTGGAATGAAGGGTGATCTAAGCACTCCCTCTTCTACCAGGAGCCTCTCCCGATGCTCCGTAACCACAGGCGCACCGCTCGTCGTGTCGCGAACAAGCATCTATCGGACAAGCCACCACGAACCAGCAGCCGTCACGCATCGTAACCGAATTCCGGCCGCCTCAGACGGACACAAACGGCCTTATCTCCATGGCATTGGGCTGCGACCAGGCCCTCCAAGTCGATCGGGCCCATTCCCATCAGGCCGGTGACTGTCGGCGATCATGAAATTGAGCAGTGAGGGGCGTGCTGCGATCACGTTATTGACCACCCCGATCACGTTATTGACCATGGTCAGGGCGTGCGTGTCGGGGTGGACCTGGTCATTGGGAAGTCAGGATCATTCACCTCGTCCTTGAGGCGGGGGGCCGATGTCCAGGAGGACGTTCGACGTGATCGATATCTGCAATTATGCGGCGCCGCGGAGCCTCGGTGATTTCTCGAATGTTCACCGCGCGCAAAATAACGAGCTCAGTAGCTCAGGCAGCCATTTTCTGCCACCGCGCGGGAGGTTCCTGGTTCTCGCCGCGGGCGGCACTGTCGCCGTGTCGCTGTCTGAGGTTCTGGCGGCGCTGTCGTGACCATGCCCAGGCGGTACAGGATGGTTGCTGCTTGCGACGGTGGCTCACGTCACGGCTATCGTGTGCCCATGGCCCAGCGATTGCTCACCGAGCGGCTTGCCCTCCGGCCGTGGAACGCCGACGATGCCGGGGCAGCGGTGCGCGCCTATGGCGATGCCGAGGTCGCGCGGTGGCTGGCTCCGGCGATGGGCAGGGTTCACGACCCCGCGGCCATGCGTCTAGTCCTGCAGCAGTGGGTCGCCGAGGACGCGCGCATGATCTCCCCGGCCGGCCGCTGGGCGATCGAGCTTCGCCAGGAAGGTCGTCTGATCGGCGGGGCGACCCTGCTGCCGCTGCCGCCGGACGAGGAGTTCGAGATTGGCTGGCAGCTTCAGCCGGATGCGTGGGGTCACGGCTACGCCACCGAGACCGGGCTGGCATTGGCGCGGTGGGCGTTCGAGCAGGGAATAGAGCAAGTCGTCGCGGTCGTGCGGCCAGCCAACACGCGCGCCGTGGCGGTGGTGCGCCGTATCGGCATGGAGTGGGTCGGCGAGACAGAGAAATACCACAACCTGCGCCTGCAGGTGTTCCGGCTGCGTCCCGGAGACCTTGCCGCACCGTCGCGCTAAGCCCCGGCTCCCAGCGCCCGCGACGTTGCACGCGGGACCGCAGCCGTTTGCGCGAGTCGAACGATCCGTGGTGCCAGAATGATCAACATCTGCTCTGGTTATGTACCCCGGCGACCCGGGTCAGCGCCTGACTCGTGCCGATTTCGCGTGATCCCAGCCTGGCCTTGCCCGCGATATGGGCAGTTCGTTTGGATCAAGCCGGCAGGGCCATATCGCCGATGTGCGGCGGCTTCCCCCCGTTGCATGATGCCGGTGTCCGAACACCGCAACAACCGGGAGAACCCGGGGAACCATCATGATCCTCGAAGCCAAGAACCTCGACGACACCGAGCGGCGCAGGTTCGACCACGGCGAGCTGCGCACCGTTCACGTCGCGCGCCGCGATCACCCGGGCCATCTTCAAGCCGGGGTGGAAGTTGGTCGGCCGACGTGCAGCCGAGCGCCGACACCGACGTGCCCGGCCGACCGCACGTGCGAATGGACCACGGGCGGAACTCGATCTGAGTCCCGGCGACGCCCACGTCGTCGGCCCCGGCCACGACGCCTGGGTCGTCGTCGGCGAGCCGTGCGTCACCACCGATTTCGCTGCTGCGAAAACCGCCGCCACCGCTGGTGAGGACGGATCCGCCG
>CABEDR010000777.1_pt1 | contig 9491 bp, 9 predicted proteins | sample 3423071 | NCBI WGS metagenome assembly CABEDR01 (sample SAMEA5534331, study PRJEB31848) | metagenome | biome: tundra; feature: field; material: soil | place: USA | collected 2013-05 | depth 0.15 m | reverse complement strand
CGGTTCGACGGTTTCTGCCCGCCTTCCGTAGCATGGACGCCATGGCCATCGCCCCGCCCCCCGGATTCCGCCCCGATGCGTCAGGAGCCGGCCTCGCCGGACCACCCAGCGTCGACCAGGTCAACCAGGCGCTCGCGGGGGTGAACGATCCCGAGATCCACCGCCCGATCACCGAGCTTGGCATGGTCAAGAACGTCGACGTGGCCGCCGACGGAGCGGTCCGCGTCGACGTATGGCTGACCGTCTCCGGCTGCCCGCTGCGCGAGACCATCACCCGCGACGTCACGGCAGCCGTCAGCAGGCTGCCCGGCGTGTCCAGCGTGCGGGTCGAGCTTGACGTGATGAGCGAGGAGCAGCGGCGCGCGCTGCAGGGCAAGCTGCGCGGCGGTCAGCCGGAGCGGGAGATCCCGTTCGCCAGCCCGGCCTCGCTTACCAAGGTCTATGCGGTGGCCAGCGGCAAGGGCGGCGTCGGCAAGTCGTCGGTCACGGTCAATCTGGCCGCTGCGCTCGCCGCGGCCGGCCAGAAGGTCGGCCTGCTCGACGCCGACATCTACGGTCACTCGGTGCCCCGGATGCTGGGCGTGACCGGCCGCCCGACCCAGGTCGAGCAGATGATCATGCCGCCCACCGCACACGGCGTCAGCGCAATCTCCAGCGGCATGCTCAAGAAGGGCAACGAGCCGCTGCCGCTGCGCGGCCCGATCCTGCACAAGCTGCTGCAGCAGTTCCTCGCCGACGTCTACTGGGGCGATCTGGATGTCTTGCTGATGGACCTGCCGCCGGGCACCGGCGACATAGCAATCTCGGCCGCGCACCTGGTGCCTGGCAGTGAGCTGATCGTGGTGACCACACCGCAGCTGGCGTCCTCGGAAGTCGCCGAGCGGGCCGGGTCGCTCGCGGTGCAGCTGCATCAGCGAATCGTCGGCGTGATCGAGAACATGTCGCACCTGCCCTGCCCGCACTGCGGCGAGCGGATTGACGTGTTCGGCAGTGGCGGCGGCCAGGCGGTCGCGGACGCCCTATCCCGGATAGTGGGCGCGCCTGTGCCGCTGCTCGGTGAAGTGCCGATCGACACCCGGCTGCGCGAGGCCGGTGATGCTGGCGTTCCGCTGGTCCTGTCCGACCCGGACTCACCGGCGGCCCTGCAGCTGAGGAAGATCGCCGAGACGCTGACGAACCGCTCGCGCAGCCTGGCTGGCCGCCCGCTCGGGCTGACGTCCGTCTAGCCTGATGCAGGTCTAGCAGCTGTTCAGGCCGTTCAGGCCGCGCGTGGCGGCTTGGCCCTGGCGTCTCCTCCCCCGGCCAACGGTCAGGTCGCCTCGGGATCGTAGGGCGGACTCTCGCCCGGCAAGAGCGTCACTGTCGGCGCTGTCGTTCCTGCCTGGTGCGACTGGGTTCCTGCCGATCCGGGCATTCCGCCGTCGTCGGTGTCGTCGAAAAGATGCTTGCGCACGAAATTGCGCGGGTTCAGGTCGTTGAAGTCGAAATCCTGGAATTCGGGACCGAGGCCCTGCTGCAGGTCGGCCTTGGCTCCCTCGGCCATCCGGCGCAGCTCGCGCAGCATTCGCCCGGCGTTTCCGGCGATCCTCGGCAGCTGCTCCGGCCCGAAAATTACCAGGGCAAGCACGCCGAGCACCGCGATCTTCAGAACGGAGAGATCGAACACGAGGCGCTCCAGCATCGGTCGAGAACCCTGGGCAGGGACGATACCAGCCTAGCTGCCACGGCGAGGTTCGCGTGCCTGCGGTCAGGGCGGCATGCACCGGCATCAGGATGGGGCCGGGCCGCAATCAGGATCGCGCCGAGCCGAGTTCCAGCTGGGCTGTCCGGGTAACCCCGTTCCGCAGGTAAACAACGGCCACTCGAGTGCCCGGAACCATGGACCTGATCGCGTCGAGCAAGGCGAACGCGCTGACGATCGGCCGGCCGCCGAAGCGGACGAGTACATCTCCTGGCCGCAGCCCGGCCCTGGCCGCGGGGCCGTCAGGACTGATCGCCGGGGCACTGTCGAGTATCTGCGCTCCCGTGCCGTTGTAGCCGGTGTTGAGCAGGGCACCGATGATCGCGTGCACGGCGTGGCCGGTGCGGATCAGCTCGGTCGCCACCAGCCCGGCCTGATTGATCGGGATCGCGAACCCCAGGCCGATGCTGCCGCCCTGAGCACCGGTGACCGGATTGGAGTTGAGGGTATCGATGGCCGCGTCCACGCCGATGACCTGGCCCCGCCCGTTGACGAGCGGGCCACCCGAGTTGCCGGGATTGATCGGCGCGTCGGTCTGGATCGCGTCGTAGAACACCTGCGGCGACCCGCTGCCCGAGCCCGGCTGCACGGGCCGGTCCAGCGCACTGACGATCCCGCTGGTCACCGTACCGGCCAGGCCCAGCGGCGAGCCGACGGCGATCACCGGGTCGCCAACATCCACGCTGCTGGAATTGCCCAGTGTCACCGCCGGCAGGCTTCGATCAGTGTCCGGCCTGAGCACTGCGATATCGGAGTAGGGATCTCGGCCGACAATCTGCGCCGGTACGGTCCCGCCGCCGTTGAAGACGACCTGAAGCGTCGGGTGCCGCAAACTGCCATCCAGAGTCACAACGTGGTTATCGGTGACGATGTAGCCGCCGTGGATGATGAAACCAGAGCCAGTGCCCTGATTTCCGTCCACTCTGATCATGACCACGCTGGGCAGGACCCGGGCAGCGACGCCCGCGACCGAGGCCGGCGGCCGGTTGGTCATGGCAGGTGACGCGGTGCCCAGGCTGAAGCCCGGCTGTGTTCCGCTGTCCGCCGACCGGAACCCGATATATCCCCCTACCAGCCCGCCTAGCAGTGCGCCCACCAAGGCAGCAACCAGCGCTACCGTCACGGTGGCGGCCAGCACCCGCCGTTCGCGGCGGCCGGGCGACAGCGCGGGCCCGGAAATGGGATCGCCGTCCTGGCCGGGCGGCGGGCCTTGCTCCTGGCCGGGCTCCGGACCCGCATCAGGAGCGTCCGGCGCCGCGCAATCCTGGCCGCCCGGCTCCGGCGCGGGCACGCTGGTAATATCAGGTTCAACAGGCTTATCAGGCTTATCAGCGGATGATTCGCCTATGCCCCAGAACGCAGGCACCTGCGACATCAATTGCCTCCCCCGAGGCGGCCTACGTACCGGTTGCGACCGCCATTTGCTGCAATACCTGCCCCATAGCGGGCATGAGTAGGCATGCTCAGCTGAACGGGTTAGCCCAGGAGGCCAGACGCCGGAAACCGCGGGCCATCCGCACCCAGAAACCAGGCTGATCCTGGTGCGGCAGCCCGGCCACCACCTCGCTGACCGTGGACGGCGGCGCATCGGCGATCAGGGTGTACACGAAGCCGCCCGCCGACCACGCCAGGCTCCGCTCGTCCGGGTCAACGGTGTAGACGATGTGGCCGCCTGCGGTAACGCTGTGCCAGCCGGGCAGCGCCGACGGCAGCTGCCCGCGCTGGACGAACAGCGACACCACTGAGAGCCCGTCGGAATAGGAAAGATCGGCAACTTCGCCAGCGGACGTCGAGGTATGGCTGGCGGCGAACAGTGCCAGGCCGTCACTGAGCCTGGCCGGCACTGGCCAGCCGCGCGACCGCAGCGAAGCCAGGCCAGCGCGGTCCAGCTGCGCGGTCCACGGCTGTCCGTCCGGGTCCGGCATCGCGCTCAGGGCGCGGCTGCCCATAGCCACGCTGATGAAGGCGTCCTCGCTGATCATGTGGGAGGCGTCGTCAAATACCTCCCGGCGCAATGGCAGGCTGGTGGCGGCATCGAGCCAGAACCTGGCGGCCAGGCTCCCGTCCGGTCGGTGCAGCTCCACCATCTCCGCTGGCCGGGCGTCCGCAGACGAGCGGCCCGCGTAGTCGATCGAGAAGTTCGCCTGCATAAGCTCCAGCAGCTGAGGCGACTCCCACAGGACTCCGTCCTGGTCCAGGGCGCTCTGAATGTCGCGCCGCTGAGCGCTCCCCTGCGGTGCGTCCTCCGTGTCCGCGGCCTGCGCCAGCATCGCGCTGCCGGGGCGATGCCAGACTTGCACTACCGAGGCGGTCGCTCCGCCTCCTCCCCACCAGGCGGCAAACTGAACGCCGCTGTACGGGACGCTCTGGCACGCAGCGGCAGCCTCGTGCATCAGCCGCACGCCCAGACGGGCATTGCCGCCCTGAGCTGGTGCAAGCCTGAGCGGCGCAGGGCTATGAGTGCCCCGGCGCGAGCTGTCGCCCAGCCGCCGGACGGCGGCCGGGCTCGGCCCGCTCGACAGCGCCAGCGCGGCAGCGCATGATCCGACCAGGCCGAGCAGTACGGCCGTGCTCGCTATCTTCCAGTGCGACCGAGCCAGCGGGATCACGGCGAATGCAGCACTGCCTTTTTGCCGAAGTACTGTGCCGTCCCAGGCTGCCCGGACCCCGGCTGCCCTGTCCCGGACCGTACTGGACCGGAGTGCCCGGCCCCGGGCTGCGCTGACCCAGTCTGCGCTGACCCAGTCTGCGCTGACCCAGTCTGCGCTGACCCAGTCTGCGCTGACCCGGACTGCGCCGTGGCAGGCTGTACTGGCGCCGACTGAACGGCCGGCCTCATCCCGGTCACCATTTCGTGCTGCAGGTAATACGAGTCCACTGCCGGAGTGACCTTGGGGGCGGGCACCTGCTGGGAGCCGCCGACCATGAACGCGGCAGTGCTGATTCCCGCCAGGAAAACCGCCACGGCACCGGCGCCGAAATACCAGCCCGGCCGCGACTCGGGCCAGCGAGCCGCCCCCGCCGCGGCGCCGGCCAGCTGCGGCCCGGCCGTCGGGAACCGGCCTGCTGTCAGGAAACCTCCGTCGGCATAAGCCAGCCCCATCAGCTTACGGGTCAGCGCCCCGTCGGCAGCGGCATCGCCACCGAGCGCGCTCATCCGGCGCTTCAGCGTCCGGAGCGCGATCGCATCGCCGCGACACGAGTCGCACTTTGCCAGGTGCACCAGTACGCGGTCACGCTCGGCCGGATCGAGCTCGCCGTCGATCAGCGCGGACAGGCGCTGCCCGAGGTGAGTCATGGCTGGCCTCCCTGCGGCAACGGGGCGCCGCTGCTAGGACGAGGACGCGGGACGGGCTGGACGGTGAGATGGCGCGGACGACGGTGCTCAAGGGCAGCCCGCAGCTGAGCGCGGCCCCGGTGGATGCGGCTGCGGACGGTGCCCAGCTTGATTCCGAGCGTCGCCGCTATCTCCTCGTAGGAGAGGCCCTCGATATCGCACAGGATGACGGCCGCCCGGTACTCGGGAGCGAGCGCCTTGAGCGCCGCCTGGATGTCGTCGTCGAAGTGCCGCTCGTCAAACGCCTGGGCTGGCGTCGGCTCCCCGCCATCCAGCCGCGCCTCGGTCTCTTCACCGAGGCCCTCGAACCTGATGCGCTGCCGCCTGCGCGCCATATCGAGGAAAAGATTGGTGGTGATGCGGTGCAGCCAGCCCTCGAAGGTCCCGGGAGTGTAGCCGGGGAGCGAGCGGAATACGCGGACGAAGACCTCCTGGGTGAGATCCTCGGCATCGTGAGTGTTGCCGGTGAGCCGGTAGGCGAGCCGGTAGACCCGCGCGGAGTGGTCCCGCACCACGTCTTCCCAGCTCGGCGGAGTCCAGTCAGCAACTCCGGGCTCCACGGGTCCAGCCTGGTCCACCGCTGTCCCCTCTCTCGGTCTCTATTGGTCCCAACACCGTTATGGTGCCCAGACTTCCTTAGTCGCCGCTGTAAATACTGCCGGCACCGGTGATGCATCAACGAGCAGCCTTGCCCGGCAGGTTCCCGCATCACCACGGCAGGTTCCCGCTTCACCGCGGAGAACGCTAGGCTGCCGCCACTGAGGCGTTCACCGTCGCAACGGGAGGCAGCCATCGCAAGCGGAGAAGTAACTCCCGCCTACGTTGCCGAGTTCCTGGCCGAAGATGAGCCGCTGCTCGCGGCCCGGGACAACGCCGCGGAGGTCGGCGGCGTCGTCCCGGTCGATCCGGTGAGCGGCGCGGCCCTGCGCTTCACGGCGGCGGCTATCGCTGCCCGGGCTGTCGTCGAGATCGGCACCGGCTGCGGCACGTCCGGCATCTGGCTGCTCCGGGGAATGCGCGCCGGATCGGTGCTGACCAGCGTCGACGTCGAGCCCGAATATCAGCGGCTCGCGCGCGCGGCCTTCGTGGCGGCCGGCTTCGCCGCCGGCCGGTACCGGCTGATCAGCGGCCGTGCACTCGATGTGCTCCCCCGCCTCGCCGATGGTGCGTACGACCTGGTGTTCTGCGACGCCGACCGGCAGGAGTACCCGGATTACCTGGTGGCGGCTCTGCGCCTGCTGCGGCCGGGCGGCGTGGTGGCGTTCGACAACGCCCTGGCCAGCGGGGAGCTGGCCGGCGGTGCGGGGCACAGCGGGGCGGAGCACGACGACGCGGCCCGCGGCGGCCCGGCAGACACCGTCGGCGCGGACACCGGCGACCCGGAGGCCGTCGCGGTCCTGCAGCTATGCGAGCAGGTCAGGGCCGATGACCGGCTGGTGCCGCTGCTGCTGCCGATCGGCGGCGGACTGCTGACCGCGGTCAAGCGCGGCTAGCCGCCGCCCGCGACTGGGGTCGCGCTGAGCCAGTGCAGCAGCAGCCGGGTGCCGAAGCCGGTGGACCCCTTGGTCAGCTCCCCGTCATCGGCGCCCGCGCGGCCGGCTCCGGCGATGTCCAGATGCGCCCAGGCGCGCTGGCCGATGAACTCGCGCAGGAACAGGGCCGCCACGATAGAGCCAGCCGGAGCCCCGTCGCGGGCCACATGAGCCAGGTCGGCGACCGCGGACTCGAGCGCTGGGACGTAGGAATCCTCCAGCGGCATCCGCCAGAGCCGGTCGCCACTGGCCTGCCCGGCCGCCAGCAGGTCCTGCGCCAGCGTGTCGCTAGTGGAGTACAGGGCCGCATGCGAGGTACCCAGCGCGACCCGGGCAGCGCCGGTCAGCGTGGCAATGTCGACAAGCTGGTCGGGTCCGAGCGCTGCGTCGGCATAAGCCAGCGCATCTGCCAGCACCAGGCGGCCCTCGGCGTCGGTGTTCAGTACCTCGACAGACCGGCCGCCGTACTGCGTGATCACGTCGCCGGGCCGGTACGCGGACCCGGACGGCATGTTCTCCGCCGCTGCCACCAGACCGGTGACCCGGGCGGGGACGCCCAGCCGGGCGAGCGCCGACGCCACGGCGATCACTACGGCGCCGCCGGCCATGTCGGTCTTCATCATCTGCATATTGTCGTTCGGCTTCAGCGACAGGCCGCCGCTGTCGAACGTGATGCCCTTCCCGACGAGGACGACGTGCCGGGCGGCGCCGTCCGGCGCATAAGTCAGCTCAATCAGCCGAGGCGGCCGCGCTGAACCGGAGCCGACGGCAAGGATCCCGCCGAAGCCGCCGGCTGCCAGCTCATCCTCGGTCCAGATCCGCGAGCCCAGGCCATGCTCGCCTGCCACCCGGACGGCCTCGTCAGCCAGCCACTGCGGGCTCTTGCGGGCTGACGGAGTGTTGGTCAGATCCCTGGCGAGCGCCACCGCCGCCGAGATCGCGATCGCCTTCTCCAGCGCAGCGCCGCGATCACGCGGCCGGGTTATCAGCAGGCGGACCGCGCCCCGCGTCGGGGACTTGCCGACAGCATCGGACTTCAGGCTAAACCGGTAGGACCCGAGCAGGATCCCCTCGGCGAATGCCTGCACGGCATCGTCCGGCGCGTCCGCGACGGCGTCGGTGACGGCGCTCTTGCCGTCAGCTACGCGTCGGCCAAGCGCGGCTCCCGCTCTGCGCAGCGCGGCCGAAGACCGGTCACCCACGCCGAGAAAGACCACCCGCACGGCCCGCTCGCCAACCCTGGCAATGGTCTCGGCCGCGTCGCCGGCCTTGCCGGTCAGCCCGCAGGAAGCGATGACCTGTGCTGCGCTGGCCGGCAGGTATTCGTCCAGGCCGGGGTCCACGGGCCTGTGCCCGTTCGCTTCGACAGCCACCGCGACCAGGTCGGCGGCCTCGCTTGTCCCGTCGGCAGCAGCGGCCAGGTACTCGCCGGCCGGGCGGGCGCCGGCCGGCGGCAGCAGGGTCACGCCGCTGACGATGGCCAAGGTCAGCCGACAGCCGTATCGAGCGCCTCGCCAAGTGCGGCAGCTTCATCCGGCGTCAGCTCGACGACCAGCCGTCCGCCCCCTTCCAGCGGGACGCGCATCACGATTCCGCGGCCCTCCTTGGTGACCTCCAGCGGACCATCGCCTGTCCGCGGCTTCATCGCCGCCATCCTGCATCCCCTTCCCTGGCCCGGGGGCCGCGCGGAACCTGCCTGAGGCCTGCGGTACCGGTTCACGGTGCCTGCCGCGAACTGGCCAGCCACAACCATCTCGATCAATCCCTCCATTATCCAGAGTTCCGGCGTTCGGTGCTAACGATCAGCGTTCCGGCCATCTGTTCGCGACGCACGGGCACAGGGCGAGACCGGGACGGTGGACGCGCGATCGGCCCTCTTCGACCTCTACGGCGATCATTTGCGCTGCCGCGGCGGGCGGGCGCCGGTGGCAGCCCTCGTCCGGCTGCTCGCTCCGGCGGGCATCGCGGCGGGTGGAACTCGACGCCATGCTGGCGGCCGAGCATGTCCGGGCCGAGCGGTTCGCCGCCAGCTATGACGGCGATCCGCTGGGCCTTATCGCCAGAGCCTGGGACCTGGACCGGCTGGCCCGCCCCTACCAGCGGTCGCTGCGGACAGCCGGGGAACTGGTCGCAACGGCCGGCCCCGCCTCCCCGGAGAAGTCGTGTACCCGGCGCGCAGCCGCCTGGTGCACGAATGGCGCAGGTTCCTGTTCACCGCCCCGGCCTGCCGGCCGCCTTGCTGCCTGCGCACTGGCCCGGCACCCAGGCCGCTGAGCTCTTTGACACAGAATCCGCCAGGCTCTTGCCGGCAGCCCCGCGATTCGTGGACTGTTGTCTGCGACCGGGTGAGCAGTCGCCGCCCTCCGGCCCGAGCTAAGGAGACGCCAGTGACCGACAGCGTGCTCTGCGAGATCGATGGCGCTGTTGCCATCGTCACGCTGAACCGCCCGGCGGCAAGAAATGCACTGACAGCCGAAACGAAGACCGCTCTGCTTACTGTCCTCCGCAGCTGCGCCGCGGACGGCGCGCTGCGGGCGGTGATCTTTACCGGGGCCGGGCAGGCGTTCTGCGCGGGTCAGGATCTGCGGGAACATGCCGGACTGCTGGAGTCGGGGGCTGACCCCCTCGATACCGTCCGGGAGCACTACAACCCGATCGTCACCGCGATCACCGGCATGGGCAAGCCGGTCATCGCCGCGGTGAACGGCGTGGCAGCCGGCGCGGGCGCGGCACTGGCCTTCGCCTGCGACTTCCGCATCGCGGCGCAGGGCGCCAGCTTCCTGATGGCGTTCGCGCGGGTTGGCCTCGGCGCGGACTCCGGCGCGTCCTGGACGCTGCAGCGGCTCGCGGGCAGCGCTGTCGCGGCCGAGCTGCTGATGCT
>CABEDR010000741.1_pt1 | contig 9976 bp, 7 predicted proteins | sample 3423071 | NCBI WGS metagenome assembly CABEDR01 (sample SAMEA5534331, study PRJEB31848) | metagenome | biome: tundra; feature: field; material: soil | place: USA | collected 2013-05 | depth 0.15 m | reverse complement strand
CTGGTGACGATCGCGGTCTGGCTGCCCAGCCTCGCGCTGCTGCTCGTCGGCGGCGCAGTGGCGGGCGCGGGGGCGGGAGCCGCTTTCAAGGGATGCATCTCCACCGTGATCTCCATCGCGCCGCGGCAGTCTCGCGGCGAGGCGCTCGCCGGCCTGTTCTCGCCGCCTACATAGGCCTGGCCGCGGTCGGTGCTTGGCCTGGGCCTTGCGACCCAGCTGCTGAGTACCCGGGGCTGCGGTGCCCGGCTTCGCCGCCGCCCTGCTGGTGATCGTCGCTCTGGTCAGCCGCAAGCTGCTGGGAGCGGGTGCGCCCGAGGCTGCCGCAGGATCGCCGCACTGATGAGTAGCGCGGGATCAGTAACGCGGCGGCCGGAATGCCCGGCCGGCCAGTCGCGGTTTTGGCGAAATCGCCTTTCTAGCGAAACGGAGACTGCCGTGAAGTACGTGAATCTTGGCTCGGCCGGACTGCGGGTGTCGCGTGTCTGCCTGGGCATGATGAGCTTCGGCAACGACAGCGACCGCCCATGGGTGGAGGAGGGCACCGCCGAGCCGATCGTCAAGGCGGCTGCCGATGGCGGGATCACCTTCTACGACACCGCGGATGCCTATTCCGGCGGTGCAAGCGAGGTCGCAACCGGACGGCTGCTGGCGAAGCTGTTCAAGCGGGACGAAGTCGTGGTGGCTACCAAGATCTTCAACCCGATGGGCCCCGGCGAGAACGACCGGGGGTGTCGCGCAAGCACATCCTCGCGGGCATCGACGCCTCGCTGGCCCGCCTCGACATGGACTACGTGGACCTTTACCAGATCCACCGCTGGGACTACCAGACGCCGATCGAGGAGACCATGGAGGCGCTACACGACGTGGTGCGGGCGGGCAAGGCCCGCTACATCGGCGCCAGCTCCATGTTCGCCTGGCAGTTCGCCAAGGCACAGCACGCGGCTGACCGGCACGGCTGGACCAGGTTCGTGTCCATGCAGAACCACTACAACCTGATCTACCGCGAGGAAGAGCGGGAGATGATCCCGCAGTGCATCGACCAGGGCGTCGGAATCATCCCGTGGAGCCCGCTGGCGCGCGGCGTGCTGGCTGGCAACCGGACCCGGACGGGCGAGCGGCGGACAACGCGCTCGGGCACCGATGCGTTCGGGGACTCGCTGTACGACAACCCCGCTGACTTCGATGTCGTGGACCGGACAGCCGAGGTGGCCGCGGCCCGCGCCGCGCCGCCCGCGCAGGTGGCGCTGGCATGGGTGCTGCATCGGCCGGGAGTCACCGCGCCGATTGTCGGCGCGACCAGGCTCGGGCACCTGGGCGACGCGCTCGCCGCCGAGGAACTCGAGCTGACCGAGGAGGAGATGCGGCGCCTGGACGAGCCCTACGTGCCGCATCTGGTGCGCGGCCACAGCTGAGGGGCCTGGTCAGCCCTCGTCCTATCAGCCTGATGCGGCTCGCGCCGGGAGCTTGCCCGGCGCGTCCGCCGCGGCCTGGCTGCCATCCGCGCCGAACTGGCGGACCGCGGCGTCTTCCTGGGCGAGGCGCCGCAGCGCGATAATGACACGCTCGTACAGCACCAGGCCGGCCACTGCGGCTTCGGCAACCGCGGCCCGGCTTGCCGGGTCGGCGGCGTCCGTGCTCGGGAGGCCGGCAACCTCCTCGGCCGCAAGTCCCGCGAGCGCGCCGGCATAGTCATCGAGGGCCGGCGGGGCGAGCTGAACTTGGAGGCGGCGCAGCGCGACCAGGGCCGAGATCAGCAGGTCCCGTGCTGGTGACCCCGGCGACACCCGCCAGCCGTGCCGGCTCACCAGCGAGTCGACTTCCTCGCAGGCGGCGAGCCAGTCCGGTTCGGCTTCCGGCCGGTTTACGGCTGGGCCGAGTGCATACTGCAACGTGCCAAGCAGCTGATGCGGCGGCACGCACTCATCGTCGACGGTGGCCAGAATGCGCTGGATGGCGGCCAGCGGAAGGTCGCCGATTTCCAGCAGCGCCCGGATGAGCCTGAGCCGCCGCAGGTGCGACTGGTCATATTGGGCGCGGGTTGCCGCCGTGGCCAGTCCCTGGAAGAGCAGGTCCGTCCGCAGGTAGTACTTGATCGTGTGAATGGGAATCCCGCTGCGCTCGCTTAGCTCGCCCATCTGCATGGCGTGCCCCGCCTCCCCAGCCGGGCTCTCTGCCGGCGCTTGGTATAGATGGCTCGACTAGTCAAGCGTTTGGATAGTTCTGCTATCCAATGAGTTTACGTGGCGCGCGGACCAGGCCGCAGCCGGAGGAGCCAGCCATGACGGTTTTCCTGTCCAGCGACATGGATGGCACCGCGGGTGTCCTGGACTGGCAGCAGTGCCTTGGCGCCGGCCCGGCGGCGGCTGCTACTCGGCGAGGTGAATGCCGCGATCGAGGGCGCCCTGACGGCCGGCGCCGACGAGATTGTGCGGCAGGCTGGCCGCGCATGGCCTGCATCCGGCCCGGACCTGCGCGCACTGATCCGGGAGATGTCGCAACCGGTCCTGCTGTGCTGCAATCCTGCGGACTCGTGCCGAGGAGCCGGGCCAGGCTGGCGGCCCTCAGCCGGCAGTGACGGCGAGGACCAGCGGCAGTACCGCGGGCGCTCCCGCCTCCCTGACCAGCTTCGCCGCGACGGTCATCGTCCACCCGGTCTCGATCCGGTCGTCGATCAGCAGCACCGGGCCGCCTGACCTGGCCACGGCCGCGCTGAGCGTGCCGGGCATCCGCAGCTCCTGCCAGACCGCCTGCAGTCGCTGCGCGCTGTTGTAGTGCCGGGCGCCAGTCACGCCGGCTGTGGAGTCCTCCTCGCCGGCGTAGCCGAGCGCGCCCAGATACGGGAGCCGGCCGATCTCGGCAATCCGCTGGCCGAGGCTCTCGACGAGCTCAGGATGTGAGCGGGACGGGACGGTCAGCACGCCCGCCGGCCGCTGCGTCCAGTCCCAGGCCGCGAGGACCGCGACCAGCGCCTCGACGATGTCGCCGGGAACAGCCCCGGCGGGCCCGGTGCTGGCAGGCACGGCGCCGACGGGGCCGGCTGCGCCGGGCGCGGCTGCCAGCACGGCTCGCAGCCGCGGGCCCCAGCCGAGGTCGGTCAGCCTGCCGAGAGCCCGGCCTGGCTCGGCGGACAACCCGGCCGGGATCTTGCCGGACACATCGACGCCGAGATCCCGCATCCCGGCTGGCCACATCCGGCGCGGCTCGATTTCCACGCCGGGCCGCATCAGCCGCTGGCCGGCCACCGTGACGTCAGCGGCCGACACTGCGGCGGGCCAGTGCCTGCCCGTGCAGTTGTCGCACCGGCCGCACGGCCCAGCCGCCGGATCATCCAGCTCGCGGCGCAGGTACTCCATCCGGCAGTCACCTGTGTCGAGGTAGCCCAGCATCGCCTGCTGCTCGCGGGACCGCTCGGCCGCGACCCGCGCATACCGGTCGGCGTCGTAGCACCAGTCCTGGCCTGTCGCCGTCCAGCCGCCGCTGACCCGCCGGACCGCGCCGTCGACGTCCAGGACCTTGAGCATCGTCTCCAGCCGGCCGCGGGACAGATCGACCCTTGTCTCCAGCGCCGCGGTGGAAAGTGGCCGGCCGGCCACCGTCAGCGCGGCGAGCGTGCTGCGGACGACTGGCTCCGGCGGGAACGCGAGCGAGCCGAAGTAGGCCCAGATATCGGCATCCTCGAGGCCGGGCAGCAAGATGACCTCGGCCCGGTCCAGAGCCCGGCCGGCCCGGCCTATCTGCTGGTAGTAGGCGATCGGCGACTGCGGCGCGCCCAGGTGGACGACGAATCCCAGATCCGGCTTGTCGAACCCCATGCCGAGGGCACTGGTCGCCACCAGGGCCGTCAGCTCGCCCGCGAGCAGCGAGTTCTCCGCGGCTTCCCGCTCCGCATGGTCGTCACGGCCGGTGTAGGCACGGACGTTATGGCCCTGCTCGCGCAGGAAGCTGGCGGTGTCGTACGCAGCGGCGACCGTCAGCGCGTAGACGATGCCGGAACCGGGCAGCTCGCCAAGGTGCTCGGCGAGCCAGGCGAGCCGGTGCCGAGCAGCCGGAAGCCGGACGACCGCAAGCCGGAGGCTGGCGCGGTCCAGCGGGCCGCGCAGCACCAGCGTCTCGCCGGCCTGCCCCGCTTCCAGCTGCTCGGCGACGTCGCGGGTGACCCGGGCGTTGGCGGTCGCCGTGGTCGCCAGGACCGGGACGCCGGGCGGCAGTTCCGCCAGGACGGTGCGCAGCCGGCGGTAGTCGGGGCGAAAATCGTGTCCCCAGTCGGAGATGCAGTGTGCCTCGTCCACGACCAGCATCCCGGCCGCCGCGATCAGCTTGGGCAGGACCAGGTCACGGAAGCTGGGGTTGTTCAGCCGCTCCGGGCTGACCAGCAGCACGTCCACCGATCCGGCCGCCACTTCGGCGTACACCTGCTCCCACTGCTCGGTATTGGCGGAGTTCACGGTGCGCGCGTGGATTCCGGCCCGGTCTGCCGCCGCGATCTGGTTGCGCATGAGAGCGAGCAGCGGGGAGACGATGACCGACGGCCCGGCGCCGCGGGCCCGCAGCAGCGCCGTGGCAGTGAAGTAGACGGCTGACTTGCCCCAGCCGGTGCGCTGCACCACGAGCGCGCGCTGCTTGCCGGAGACCAGGGCCTCGATCGCCGTCCACTGATCGTCGCGCAGCCGCGCCTGCGGACCGGCGAGTGCGCGCAGGCAGCGTTCAGCCTCGTCGCGCAGTGCGCTGGCTGCGTCGTCCCGCTGGCTCGCCGGTACGCAGGCGCCATCGTCGGCCATGCTGTCCTTCGTACCAGCATGTGCCGACGGTCGCTGCGGCGGCTGGCATTACGGCCCGCGGCCCGGCGGCTGGATGACCGCAGCGCGTTACGCCAGGCGCTCTGCGCTGTCCATTCCTATTTGACTGACGCCAGACTTCTTATGCACTTAACCTGTTCGCAGATAGCCAGTGCTACTTGTTCCCTAAACGGGCTAGTAACTGGCTCGGCAGCGGAGAAGGGAATTGCCGCGGAAATTTGTCTTTGGCAGCGATCTGTAAGTATGAACGCGGACTGGAGGAATCATGTTGTCTCGGCCCTGGATGGCCAGATTCGCCGTAATCGCAGCGCTCTGCGCTTCCTGCTGGGCCGCCGTGGCGCCCGGCGCGCAAGCTGCGGCGCCCCGGCTCGGCGCGGTGCCCGGCGGCATCCGGGCGGCCGCGGCGCAGCCCGCTCCGCTCATCCCTGATTCGGGGCCCGCGCGGCGATCCAAGAAGGGCCTTGGGGCACCGGCGATGAGCGCCTCCATGGCCAGGGCCAATGCGCGCAAGCAGGCGCTAGCTCGCCGCATCATGCACGTCATGACCGGTGCGGCCAGCCCGGACGGCAAGTGCGCCAGCGCGTCCTGCCGGGCCGGCCTGCCAGTCGCGCGGCACCTCGCAGCCAGTCAGCAGGCACAGATCCTCGACTACTTCTGCGGTCCGGCCACAGTGTCGGAGATGCTCGCGCAGGTGGGCAAGAAGCTGAGCCAGCAGCGGGTCGCCGGCGAACTCGGCACTACTCCGGACGGCACCGACTGGTCGAACGGCTCCGGCTACCCAGTGCCGAACGTGCTGAATAAGAATCAGCATCGCAACGTGTACGTCGCGGTCGGCCTGCCCTGGACACCGACTCCAGCGCAAACACGGACTTATCAGAACGACCTGGTAACTGACATTAATCATAATGGCGGCGTTCCGCTTGGGGGAAATGCCTACGAAGTGGCCGGCGGCCCGCATCTGGCGGGGAATCCCGCGGACTCGACGATTTTCCACTGGTTCGATATTCGCGGGTACCAGAACTCGGGCGCGGTGACGAACTACGAGGACTCGGTGCACGGCGCGTCCAGCATCGGCTGGAGCGGCACGGTTCCCGCCTATTCCTCGATGTCATCGGCCGTCCTCGTGGAGATCCTCGGCGCTCGCGGCTACATCTGGTAGCGATGGACATGCGGGCGGCACAGTGGTGGCCGGCACAGTGGTGGCCGGCACAGTGGTGGCCGGCACAGTGGTGGCCAGCCGGGCGGGCCTGGCTGGCCACCATAGGCCTGGGGCTCGGGTGCGCCCTCAGCGCGTGCGCGACCGGGACCGGCACGGGGGCCGGGACCGGTGCCGGTGCCGGTGCCGGTGCCGGTGCCACGGCGGCTACGACCGGGCCGGCACCGGCTCAGGGCGCCAGCGCGGCGCTGCGGTTCTGCCCGAAGCAGCCCGCCGCGGCGCTCAGAGCCGACCTGTCACATGCAGTGCCCCGGTCGCTGCAGGAAGAGCTAGTCCCGCTCGGCGTCTCCGGGGACGGGCAGATTGCCTACGTGTCGGCGTGGACGCCAGGTTTCGCCGGTGTCGCCGAGCTGGATATCGCCACCGGGAAGCTGCGGGAGATCCAGCGCTTCGCCGATCCCGTCACCGACCAGGCCGACGGAACGTCCGGCGGGCAGTGGCTGGTGTGGGAGGAGACCTACTCGCTGCAGACGCTCGACGACTTCACCGTCTATTCCTTCGACGCGGCAGCCGGCCGGCTGCGCGCGCTCGGGCACTCGCTGGCCGGCCCAGGCGCGGTCGCCTGGCCCAGCCCCTGGCACGGCCCGGCTGTCAGCGGCCGCTACGCGGCGTGGGCGCAGGGATACGGCCCTGGCGGGCTGGTGGAGATCCGCCTGGCGAACCTGGCGACCGGGCAGGTCCGGGTGATCCGCCAGGGCCACGTCCAGCCGCCGTTCTTCGACGGCAGCCTCGTCGTGTGGCCCGAGTCCGACAGCCCTGGCAGCCAGACCGCTCTGCACGCCTACAGCCTGGTCACCGGCCGGGCCGCGGCGCTCCCGCCGGTGCTGCGGGCCGTGCACGGCACCGAGTTCGTCGCGACCGACGGGACCAGGACCGCGTACTTCAGCGCTGACCTCACCGAGCTCTATTACTCGCCATTGCAGCAGCAGCGGGCCAGCATGGTGCTGCGCCTGCCTCCCGGCGTGGATTTCGCGGACCTGTCGATCGGCCGCGGCGCGCTGGCCTGGACGACGTCCCGTGCGACGTACCTGGCCAGCACGCAGACTGGCGCCTACTCCCAGGTCACGCCAGACTACGGCTATGCCACCGGATCGGGCCAGGTCATGCTGGTCTCCGACGCGCCGTCGCGCAAGGCCGCCCATCCGGTCCTGGCCCTGCACGTGGTCAGCGCCGCGGCGCTCGCCGGGCCCGGCTGCGGCGGCTGAGCTGCGAGGCCCGCAGCGGCACCGGAATGCCGGACGGCGCTGGCAGGATAAGACGGCGCTGGCACGATGAGCAGCCGGGAGGATCCGCAGATGATATTCCAGGGCTGGCCGGAGGAGGCACTCGACTTCTACGAGGGCCTCGAGGCCGATAACTCCAAGTCCTACTGGCTCGCGCACAAGGCGGTCTACGAGGAGAAGGTGCTCGGCCCGATGACCGAGCTGGTCGACGAGCTCAGCCCCGAGTTCGGCGCGATCAAGATCTTCCGGCCCTACCGCGATATCCGCTTCAGCAAGGACAAGTCGCCCTACGCGACGGCGATCAGCGCGGTTGTCGGCGACGGCTACATCAGGCTGTCCGGTCAGGGGCTGGCGGCCGGCAGCGGGATGTACCAGATGGCGCCGGACCAGCTCGACCGGTACCGGCAGGCCGTGGCCGACGACGTCACGGGCGAGGATCTGGCCGCCGTCGTCGGTGCGGTTGAGCAGCACGAGATCACCGTGCACGGGCACGAGACGCTGAAGACAGCCCCGCGGGGCTATCCCGCCGATCATCCGCGGATCGGGCTGCTGCGGTTCAAGGGACTGATCGCGTGGCGCGAGTGGCCGGTGGAACCGTGGCTCGCCACCGCCGCGGCCAGGAAGCACATTGCCGGATTCCTGGTCGCGGTCCAGCCGCTGAACGACTGGCTGAGTGCTCACGTCGGCCCGTCGCAGGCCGAGCCTGCCGCCCGGCGCTAGCGCGGTCAGGAATGGCTGCAGTCCGGGCAGAGGCCGAAGAGCTCAACTGTGTGGCCGACGTCGGTGAAGCCTGCCTCGAGGGCGACCTGTTCGGCCCAGCGCTCGACCGCCCGTCCCTCGACCTCGACGCTGCGCCCGCAGTTGCGGCAGGTGAGGTGATGATGGTGGGCGTCGCTGCGGCACTTGCGGTAAAGAATCTCGCCGCTGGCATCGCGGATAGCGTCGACCCGGCCGTCCTCGCTGAGCACCTGCAGGTGCCGGTAGACGGTGGTGAGCCCGACATGCTCGCCGCGGCTGCGCAGCTCGGCGTGAATCTGCTGGGCACTGCAGAAGCCGGGGAGCCCGTCCAGCACGACCGACAGCGCCTCTGCCTGGCGCGTTCCGCGGACGCGGGTGCCGCGACCGGTCGGGGAGCCGTCGGGGCGGGGAGTCGTCACACCACGCACGGTAGCAGTTCAGTGCCTGTGTTCCGCGCGAGCGCAAGGACGCCGGGTGCCGGGCGGGACCAGCCCGCGCGACACCTGCCGGTGACACTGGGCCGCTGCAAGTCACGCAGCGCCGACCCCTGATCCCTCGGGTACGGTACAGCGGTGGCGGTGAACCGACTGGCAACCGAGACCAGCCCCTACCTGCGCCAGCACGCGGGAAACCCGGTGGACTGGTGGCCGTGGTGCGACGGGGCCTTCGCGCAGGCACGCGAGCGGGGGGTGCCCGTGCTGCTGTCCGTCGGCTACTCGGCCTGCCACTGGTGCCACGTGATGGCGCATGAGTCCTTCGAGGACGAGCTGACGGCCGGGCTCATGAACGAGCTGCTGGTGTCGATCAAGGTCGACCGCGAGGAGCGGCCGGATGTCGACGCCGTGTACATGACCGCCACCCAGGCGATGACCGGCCAGGGGGGCTGGCCGATGACGGTGTTCATGACTCCGGACCGGGAGCCGTTCTACTGCGGGACCTATTTCCCGCGCGACTACTTTCAGCAGCTGGTGCTCGGCGTCGCCAAGGCCTGGCGCGAGGACCGCGGCGGCGTGACCGGCCAGGCCCAGCGGATCGCCGCTGCGCTGGCCGAGAGGGCGGGCCGGCCGGACGCCAGGCCGGGCAGCTCCGGCGAAGCCGACCTGGCAGGCGGGTCCGACAGCGCCGTGTCCGGGCTGGCGGGCGACTACGACCGGCGGGACGGCGGTTTCGGCGGCGCACCCAAGTTCCCGCCGTCGATGGTGCTGGAGTTCCTGCTCCGGCATTCCGAGCGGGCCGCCGGAGCCAGCGCGGACCTGGCCCTGCGCATGGCGGCCGGCACCGCGGAGGCGATGGCCCGCGGCGGCATGTACGACCAGCTGGGCGGCGGCTTCGCCCGTTACTCGGTCGACGGCAGCTGGACTGTGCCGCACTTCGAGAAGATGCTCTACGACAACGCGCTGCTGGCGCGGGTCTACGCGCACCTGTGGCGGCGCACCGGCTTGGAGCTTGCCCGCCGGGTGGCCGCGGAGACCTGCGCCTGGATGATCGCCGACCTGGGCACGCCGCCGGGCGGATTCGCCTCGGCCCTGGACGCCGACAGTGACGGCGAGGAAGGCAAGTACTACGTGTGGACCCCCGCGCAGCTGCGTGATGTTCTCGGCGCCGCCGACGCCGACTACGCCGCCGGGGTATTCGGCGTTACCGGCGAGGGGACCTTCGAGCGCGGCAGCTCGGTCCTGCAGCTGCGCGCCGATCCTGGCGAGCCCGACCGGCTGGCCCGGATCCGCCGGGCACTGCTGGACGCGCGGTCCGCGCGGGTACGGCCGGGCCGGGACGACAAGGTCGTCGCGGCCTGGAACGGGCTGGCGATTGCGGCACTGGCGGAGACAGGCCTGCTGCTGGAACGGCCGGAGTTCATCGCGGCTGCGCAGGCTGCCGCCGAGCTGCTGGCGAGCACGCACCTGGCGGCCGGGCGGCTGGCCAGGACATCGCGGGACGGCGCGGCCGGCGCCAACGCCGGCGTCCTGGACGACTACGCGTGCGTCGCCGACGGCTTCCTCGCG
>CABEDR010000718.1_pt1 | contig 10218 bp, 8 predicted proteins | sample 3423071 | NCBI WGS metagenome assembly CABEDR01 (sample SAMEA5534331, study PRJEB31848) | metagenome | biome: tundra; feature: field; material: soil | place: USA | collected 2013-05 | depth 0.15 m | reverse complement strand
GGCTCACTTGCCGGGGCGCGTGTCCACGCCCGCACGAGGGCCACCCTCGACACCTCCGGGCCGACATTCGTCGTGTTCCTGCTCGGGGTGATCGTGATCGTCGGCGGCCTGATCTACTTTCCCATGCTCATACTCGGCCCGATCGGCGAGCGCATCGTCGGATGAAAGATCGGCGCCAGGTACCGCGGCCCTTGACTCAGTGCCTTGCGCGCCCGGCTGCCGGTGGTCCCGGCGAAACTGGCGAAGGCGCTTATCCCGTGGGGTGAGGCGAACCGGCGACGCCGACGATCAGCGCGCGGCCGCGTGACGGAACTCGCTGCTCGGCCACGGGTTATTCTCGTTGCGTGATACTCGCGGCCATGCTGTCGGCCGTGGTCCTGGCTGTCGCCGCTGCGGGGCTGGCCTGGACCGCGCGGCTGGTCCATGTCGGCAATCTGGACGCGCTGGCGCTTGCGGGCAAGGTCGCCGCGCCCGAGCCCGCCTCTGCGCTCGACTGGCCAGAGCTTCATGTGCGGGCGATCATCCCGCAACCAGATGAGCCGCCCCTCGTCCTCCTGCTGGTGGACTGGCCCGCCCATCCGCAGCGGGCGGCCACGCTGCTGGTGGCCCTCGACAGTGACGATCATCGGGCAGTGTCCCTGCTCTCGCAGTGGTGCGCCACGCAAGCTTCGGTCTCGCCGGCCCGGCAGGGGGCAGCGAACCTCGAGCTGCGTCGTCGCCAGAGCCTCGAGCGGGTGCACGCGGTACTGGTCGCGGAGGACATCACCCCGACGTCGTCTACGTAAGAAGGTCCGCGCGCGGCCGCCATGGGCCAGCGGGCGCGGGAACGCGGGGGAAAGGAATGCCTGGCTCGGGATGTCGATCCTGATCGGAGGCTGGTTCGCGGTGGCGGGCGGGCTGGCGCTGCTAGCTGGCCTGTCCGGAATGCGCCGCGCCCGGCACCTGCGCCGCGACGGCGTGTCAGCCCGGGCAATGGCGGTGGCGCCGCCGGTCGCCGCGGGCGAACCGCCGCAGGGGTCATCGCGCCGGACCTTGATCCAGTACACGCTCGCGGACGGGCGGGTGGTAGAGCGGATCTCTCCCGAGCCGGCCAGGAAGGCCGCGTCGCTTCGTCCCGGCCAGAAGGTGCTCGTCTGCTCGTCTGGTATGACCCCGTAGATCCGCAGGACGTCCTCGTCTACGGCCGGGAGAGGCGGCTCGCGGACCGGGCATTCGTGGCCGTCGGAGTTCTGATCATGCTCGCCGTCGCGGGGACTGCCCGGGGACTGCCTGGTTCGTCCACTGACGCTGGCTTATGCCGCTATCCCTGTTCGACAACCACGTCGCGATGCTCCTGCACAAGGCCGTCCACCACGCCGAGTGTCGGTAGCCAGGATCCGCTGATGGACAAGCCGCCACCTTCTGCGCCTGCGGCAGCTCAGCCGCAGCGCGCATGGGTTCTGTTAGGGATCACTTCAGCCGCGCATGGGTCGCGCATGGGTGCCGCTTTTCGCCTGTTCAGCGCGGTTCACTGGGGCTCGTCCAACGCGACAGCCTGGGAGGGCCCCGTGTCCGACGTTCTCTACATCGGCCTGACGATCGTGGTGTTTGCCGTGCTCTTCCTGCTGCTGAAGGGGGTTGAGCGCTTTGAGCGCTGAGAACCTGATCGGCCTGATTTTCGGCATTCTGCTGGTTGTTTACCTGTTCCTTGCTCTCGTCATGCCTGAGAGGTTCTGATGAATGGCGCCCTCGCGGGCTGGCTGCAGGTCGCCCTGCTCGTGGCCGCACTGGCCGCGTGCTACGTGCCGGTCGGCAATTACATGGCCCGCATTTTCACCACCGACAAGCACTGGCGGGTCGAGCGCGGCATCTACAAGGTGATCGGCATCAACCCGTCAGCTGACCAGAAATGGAGCGCGTACCTGCGCTCCATGCTGGCGTTTTCAGCGGTCAGCGTGCTGTTCCTGTACGGCCTGGAGCGGCTGCAGCACTACCTGCTGCTGTCGCTGGGGATGGCCAACGTCCCGCCCGCGCTCGCCTGGAACACCGCCGCGTCGTTCGTCACCAACACCAACTGGCAGAACTACGGCGGCGAGTCCACCATGGGCTACCTGGTGCAGATGGCCGGGCTGGCGGTGCAGAACTTCCTGTCCGCCGGCGTCGGCATCGTGGTCGCGATCGCGCTGATCCGCGGGTTCACCCGGTCCAGGACCGACAAGCTCGGCAACTTCTGGGTAGATCTGACCAGGATCACGATCCGGTACCTGATCCCGCTCGCCGTCGTCGGCGGGCTGATCCTCGCAGCGACGGGCGTGATCGACAACTTCTCCGCCTATCACACCGTTACCACGGTGTCCGGCGCACACCAGACGATCGTCGGCGGACCGGTAGCCTCGCAGGAGGTCATCAAGGACGCGGGCAACAACGGTGGCGGCTTCTTCAACGCCAACTCCGCGCACCCCTTCGAGAACCCGAACCCGTTCACGAACTGGTTCGAGATCTTCCTGCTGCTGCTAACGGCGTTCTCGCTGCCGCGCACGTTCGGCAAGATGGTCAAGGACAACCGGCAGGGCTACGCACTGCTGGCTGTCATGGTGATCATCTGGCTGGCAGCAGTCGGCGGCATCAGTTTCTTCGAGGCGCAGCACGCCGGTATCGCGCCGCAGCTCGCGCATGGCGCGATGGAGGGCAAGGAGGTCAGGTTCGGCATTCCCGGCTCCTCGGTGTTCGCGGCGTCGACGACGGTGACATCGACAGGCGCGGTGAACTCCTTCCATGACTCGTTCACCCCGTTCGGCGGCGGTATTGCCCTGTTCGATATGGCGCTGGGCGAGATCGCTCCGGGCGGCGTCGGCGCCGGACTGTACGGCATCCTCGTGCTGGCGATGGTCACGGTGTTCGTCGCCGGTCTGATGGTCGGGCGGACCCCGGAGTACCTCGGCAAGAAGATCCGGCCCACCGAGATGAAATACGCGGCGCTCTACTTCCTGACGTTGCCCGTAGTGATCCTTACCGCGGCCGGGCTGTCCATCGGGCTGAAGACACCGCAGGCATCGATTCTCAACCCGGGCCCGCACGGCCTGACCGAGATCATGTACGCGTTCACCTCGATGGCCAACAACAACGGCTCCGCCTTTGCGGGCCTCACGACCAACACGACCTGGTACAACACGGTGGGCGGCATCGTGATGCTGCTCGGCAGGTTCGCGCCGGAGATCTTCGCGCTCGGCCTGGCCGGCTCGCTGGCCAGACAGCAACCGGTGCCCGCGAGCACGGGCACGCTGGACACCCGCACACCGCTGTTCGTCGGCATGCTCGTCGCCGTCATCCTCATCCTCGTCGGCCTGACCTACTTCCCGGCCCTCGCTCTGGGCCCGTTCGCAGAAGGACTGCACTGATGTCTGTGACAACCACACCAGGGGTCCCGGCCGGCGCGGACGACAAGCCGGCCGACAGCCAGCCGCACCGGATCGGCGGCGGCACGCTCGACGCCAGGACGCTCTGGAAGGCAACTCCGGACGCGTTCAAGAAGCTGGATCCGCGGGTCCAGATCAGGAACCCGGTCATGTTCGTCGTCGAGGTCGGCGCCGCGCTGACCACCGGCTCGGCCATAGCCGCGCCGTCGGTCTTCAACTGGACGATCACCGTCTGGCTCTGGCTCACCGTGGTCTTCGCTAACACGGCGGAGGCCGTCGCCGAGGGCCGCGGCAAGGCACAGGCCGAGACGCTCCGCCGGACCAAGCGGGAAACCGTGGCGCGGCGGCTGGTCGGCTGGCGGGCCGGCCAGGAGAAGACCCGGATCGAGGAGGTGCCGGGCACCGAGCTGACGCTCGGTGACCACGTCGTGGTAGAGGCCGGCGAGATAATCCCCGGCGACGGTGACGTCGTCGAGGGCGTGGCCTCGGTGGACGAGTCGGCGATCACCGGCGAGTCCGCTCCGGTCATCCGGGAGTCCGGCGGCGACCGGTCCGCGGTGACCGGCGGCACCAAGGTGCTGTCCGACCGGATCGTGGTGAAGATCACCTCCAAGCCCGGCGAGACCTTCATCGACCGGATGATCGCACTGGTCGAGGGCGCGCAGCGGCAGAAGACGCCGAACGAGCTGGCGCTCAACATCCTGCTTGCCGCGCTCACGGTCATCTTCATGCTCGCGGTGATCACGCTGCAGCCGATGGCGTTCTACTCCAAGGCGCCGCAGAGCACGGTCATCCTGGTGGCGCTGCTGGTCGCGCTGATCCCGACCACGATCGGGGCGCTGCTGTCGGCGATCGGCATCGCCGGCATGGACCGGCTGGTCCAGCGCAACGTGCTGGCCATGTCCGGCCGGGCCGTGGAAGCGGCCGGTGACGTGAACACGCTGCTGCTGGACAAGACCGGCACGATCACCATCGGCAACCGGCAGGCCAGCGAGTTCGTCCCGGTCGGCGGCGTCACCGCAGCGCACCTCGCGGACGCCGCGCAGCTGTCCAGCATGGCCGACTACACCCCGGAAGGCCGCTCCATCGTAGTGCTCGCCAAGGAGCAGTACGGACTGCGCGAGCGCGCGCAAGGCGAGCTGCAGGGCGCGGAGTTCGTCGAGTTCACCGCGCAGACCCGGATGAGCGGGGTGGACCTGGCCGACGGCCGCGAGGTCCGCAAGGGCGCGGCATCCTCGGTCGCGCACTGGATCCGCGAAAGCGGCGGCATCCCGGCAGATGACCTCGGCCAGCTGGTGGACGGCATCTCCTCGGCCGGCGGTACCCCGCTGGTCGTCGCTGAGCGGTCCAACGGAACGGCCCGCGCGCTCGGCGTGATCCACCTCAAGGACATCGTCAAGGAGGGCATCGCCGAGCGGTTCGCCGAGATGCGCAAGATGGGCATCAAGACCGTCATGATCACCGGGGACAACCCGCTCACCGCCAGGGCGATCGCGGATGAGTCCGGCGTGGACGACTTCCTGGCCGAGGCCACGCCGGAAGACAAGATGGCGCTGATCAAGAAGGAGCAGGAAGGCGGCAAGCTGGTCGCGATGACCGGGGACGGCACCAATGACGCCCCCGCGCTTGCCCAGGCCGACGTCGGCGTGGCCATGAACACCGGAACCTCCGCCGCCAAGGAGGCGGGGAACATGGTGGACCTGGACTCCAACCCGACCAAGCTCATCGAGATCGTGGAGATCGGCAAGCAGCTGCTCATCACCCGCGGCTCGCTGACCACCTTCTCCATCGCCAACGACGTCGCGAAGTACTTCGCGATCATCCCCGCGATGTTCGCCGCCGTCTACCCCGGTCTGCAGAAGCTCAACATCATGCACCTGCACAGCCCGGAGTCGGCGATCACCTCCGCGATCATCTTCAACGCGCTCATCATCGTCGCGCTGATCCCGCTGGCGCTGCGCGGCGTCCGGTACCGGCCATCGTCGGCGGCCGCGATGCTCCGCAGGAACCTGTGGATCTACGGCGTCGGCGGGCTGATCATCCCGTTCATCGGGATCAAGGCCATCGACCTCATCATCCAGTTCATCCCAGGATTCGGCGGCTGATCTGACATGAATCGTCTCCCAGGCACCGTCCGGCAGCTCATCGCCGCGCTGCGCGGCCTGCTCCTTTTCACCGTGATCCTCGGGATCATCTACCCGGTCGTCATGTTCGGCGTGGCCCAGGTGGCCTTCCACAAACAGGCCAACGGCTCGCTGGTCAGCTACCACGGCCGGGTGGTCGGCTCCAGCCTGCTCTGCCAGGAGTTCGTGGACGCCAAGGGCAGCCCGCTGCCGCAGTACTTCCAGCCGCGCCCCTCCGATGCGGTCAATCCAGCCGTCAAGACCGACTACGGCTGCGACCCGGGATTCTCCGCCGCGTCGAACCTGGGCCCGACCAACCCGGTCCTGGTGCAGGACATCAGGCAGCGCCAGCAGCAGATCGCGGCGTTCGACCACGTCAAGATCTCCAGCATCCCCGCGGATGCGGTGACCGCGTCGGGCTCGGGCCTGGATCCCGATATCTCACCGCAGAACGCCGCCATCCAGGTCAACCGGGTCGCGGCAGCAAGGCACATCAGCCCGGCAGCGATCACGAAACTGGTCCGGCAGTACACCACGGGGCGGCCGCTCGGGTTCCTCGGCGAGGCGACTGTCGACGTTCTGAAGCTGAACATCGCGCTCGATGCGAAGTACCCGGTCTGAGCGAAGCGAGAGGACAGGCAGATGATGCGGGCGCGGGCGGTGAATCCGCCCGCGCCCGCTGCCATGACCCGGAGCCCGCGGATCCTGATCGTCGAGGATGAGCCCGCGCTGCTGCGGGCACTGCAGATCAACCTGCGCGCCCGCGGCTATGACGTCGCCACGGCAGGAGCCGGGCGCAAGGCTCTTGCCGAGGCGGCCAGCCGGCCGCCGGACGCGATCCTGCTCGACCTCGGGCTGCCCGATCTGGACGGCACCGAGGTGATCCGCGAGTTTCGCACCTGGTCCGGCGCGCCGGTGATCGTGCTCTCCGGGCGGGCCGGATCGGGCGACAAGATCGGCGCCCTGGATGCCGGCGCCGACGATTACGTCACCAAGCCGTTCAGCATGGAGGAACTGCTGGCCCGGCTGCGGGCAGCGCTGCGCCGGGATGCGGGTGCCGCGCCGAAGGCACCTGTCATCCTCGGCCGCTGGACGATCGACCTGACCGCATACACCGTCAGCCGTTCCGGCCAGCCCGACGATCAGTCCAGCCCGGAAGAGGCGGTGCACCTGACCCCGACGGAGTGGCGGCTGCTGGAGATGCTGCTGAACCATCCCGGACAGCTCGTGAGCGCCCGGCGCCTGCTGACCGATGTCTGGGGCCCCGGCTACGAGCGCAGCACGCACTACCTGCGCTTTCACATGGCCAGCCTGCGGCGCAAACTGGAGGATGACCCGGCCCGGCCGCGCCACCTGCTGACCGAGCCGGGCATGGGCTACCGGTACCAGCCATGAACATGGCGGGTGATACTGGCCGGGTGGCAGACACCGGCCCCGTTGGTGATACAGCTGCTCCGGGTGATGCCGGCAGCGCGGGCGATGCCGGCCAGCCGGGAACTAACGGACTGGCGGACGAGATGGCCCGGGCGCTCCACGTGAGCGCGGCTAGCTCGAATGCCAGCGGCTCCGCGGACGGCCGCGGCCAGCTGCGGATTTACCTTGGCTCGGCAGCGGGGGTCGGCAAGACCTTTGCCATGCTCGGCGAGGGCCGCCGGCGCGAGGAACGCGGCACCGACGTCGTCGTCGCCTACGTCGAGACTCACGGCAGGCCGCATACGGCCGAACAGGTCATGGGCCTGGAGGTCATCCCGCGCAAGCGGCTGCCGTATCGCGACACGTTCTTCGAGGAAATGGATCTCGATGCCGTGCTCGCGCGCCGGCCCGGCGTCGCGCTCGTCGACGAGTTCGCGCACTCGAACGTGCCGGGGTCGCGGCACGCCAAGCGCTGGGAGGACGTCGAGGAGCTGCTCGAGGCCGGGATTGACGTCATCTCGACCGTCAATATCCAGCACCTGGAGTCGCTGAACGACGTCGTTGAGAAGATCACCGGTGTCCCGCAGCGCGAAACCGTGCCCGATGCGATGGTCCGCGTCGCCGACCAGGTCGAGCTGGTCGACATGACACCCGAGGCGCTGCGCCGCCGGATGGCGCACGGGAACATCTACCCGGCGGAAAAGATCGACGCCGCGCTGACGCACTACTTCCGGACCGGGAACCTGACAGCGTTGCGTGAGCTCGCGCTGCTATGGCTGGCGGACAAGGTTGACGAGGGCCTGCAGCGGTACCGGACCGCCCACGACATCCACGACACCTGGGAGGCCCGCGAGCGCGTCGTCGTGGCGCTGACCGGCGGCCCCGAGGGCGAGACCCTGATCAGGCGGGCGGCCAGGGTTGCCGCCCGCTCGTCCGGCGGCGACCTGCTGGCCCTGCACGTCACCAGGTCCGACGGGCTGACCGGCGCCGATCCTGCCGCGCTCGCGACCCAGCGGCGGCTGGTGGAGTCGCTGGGCGGCAGCTACCACCAGGCGGTCGGTGACAACGTGCCCGAGGCGCTGCTGACGTTCGCGCGGGCCGAGAACGCCACCCAGCTGGTGCTCGGGGTCAGCCGCCGCAACTGGCTGGCCGCACTGCTGACCGGCCCCGGCGTCAGCGGCCGGACCGTCCGGGAGTCCGGCGACATCGATGTGCACATCGTCACGCACGGGCAAATGGGCCGTGGCCGCGGTCTGCCGAGGGTACACGGCGGCCTGCCGCTGCGGCGCCGGCTGGCCGGCTATCTGCTCGCGGTGATCCTCGCCCCGCTGCTGACCCTGGTCCTCGCCGCGCTGCGGCATCAGCTCAACCTGACCACCGACGTTCTGGTCTTCCTGGCCGCCGTCATCGCGGTGGCGCTGGTGGGCGGCTTCGTGCCAGCGGTGGTCGAGGCCATCGCCGGGTCACTGCTGCTCAACTACTATTTCACCCCGCCGCTGCACAAATTCACGATCGCGAGGGCCAACAACGCACTGGCCCTGGCGATATTCGTCGCTATCGCCCTGGTCGTCAGCTCCATTGTGGATCAGGCCGCGCGGCGTACCAAGCAGGCCGCCCGGGCCAGCGCCGAGTCCCAGCTGCTCGTGACCACGGCCGGCAGCATCATGCGCGGCCAGCAGGCGCTGCCGGCCGTGCTGGACCGGGTCAGGGAAGCGTTCGGGATGGACTCGGTGACGCTGCTGGAGCGCGACTGCGAACAGCCGGGCGTGGCCCGCAGCCCAGCGGGCGGGTGGACCGCGGTGGCGGCTTCCGGCGGACCGCCCGTCAGCCGGCCAGAAGACGCCGACGTCGAGGTCCCGGTTACCGACACGCTGTGCCTGGCACTGGGCGGCCGGACGCTGCCGGCGGCCGACCGCCGGGTTCTGGGCGCCTTCGCGGCTTACGCCGTGGTGGCACTCGAGCAGCAGCGGCTGGCAGCTGAGGCGGAGGCCGCCAGGCCGATCGCCGAGGCGGACCGGATGCGGACCGCGCTGCTGGCCGCAGTCAGCCATGACCTGCGCACGCCACTTGCCTCGGCGAAGGCGGCGGTGACCAGCCTCCGCTCCGAGGACGTCCAGTGGGCCGCCGAGGACCATGATGAGCTGCTCGCGACTGCCGATGAGTCGCTCGACCGGCTGGCCCGGCTGGTCGACAACCTGCTGGATATGAGCAGGCTGCACGCGGGGGCGCTGGCGGTATTCCCGCGGCCGGCCGACCTTGCCGAGATCGTCGCCCGCTCGCTCGATGATCTCGGGCCGGCGGCCCGGACGGTCGTCATCGACATACCCCATGACCTGCCCGAGGTACATGTCGACCCGGCCATCCTGGAGCGGGTCATCGTCAACCTGACCGCCAATGCGCTGCGGTACTCGCCAGAGCGCACGCCGCCGATGCTCACCGCCAGCGCCCTCGGGGAATGGGTCGAGCTGCGCGTCGTCGACCGCGGGCCAGGCATCCCCGAGCAGGACAGGGACCGGATGTTCGTGCCGTTCCAGCGGCTGGGGGACACCGACAACACCACCGGCGTCGGGCTGGGCCTGGCGCTGTCCCGCGGGCTGACCGAGGCGATGGGCGGAACGCTGGGGGCCGAAGACACGCCAGGCGGCGGCCTGACGATGGCCCTGTCGCTGCCTGTCGTGCCAGGACCCGGCCAGCCGGAACTGGGCGAACCGGCTCTCCGCGGGTACAACCCGGCAGGGAATCCGGCTGCGGCCCGGTAATCCGGCCGCCAGATGGCGCCCCAGCATGACACGGTGATGGAGTGACTCGGGTTCCCGGCCTGCCCGCTTGAGCTGACCGGCACATCCCGGCAGGGAGCCGGCCAGGCCGCGACCGGCCTAGCTGGCAGAGCTGTTGCGCTGGATAAGAGTCGCTTCGCGCAGTCATGGACGAGCTGGTACGTGACCTGTTCAAGCTCAGCTCGGCCGAGAGGATGCGCGTCCAGGTCTTACCGGCGGCATCGCTGGCTTCGACGCCGGCCCAGATTATCCCGTGTGCACAAAGCACCGCCTGCCCGTTGCCGACAGGCACTTACGCAAATCGCGGTCGCCACGCGCGTGCTGCCGCTGTCCATCCCCGGTCGCACGCCACCCTCGGCGACGGAAAGCCACTGCCCAACACCGGCTCCGGCGTCCCCGGTGGCCGTGGACACCAGCGGCGCGCTGGCCGTCCGGCTGCTGTACCCGGCCCGGCACGAGTCCCCCGGGGTGCCGGCCGCGCAGAAGTCCCGGCGTGCCCGGGCCGGGCCC
>CABEDR010000691.1_pt1 | contig 10572 bp, 9 predicted proteins | sample 3423071 | NCBI WGS metagenome assembly CABEDR01 (sample SAMEA5534331, study PRJEB31848) | metagenome | biome: tundra; feature: field; material: soil | place: USA | collected 2013-05 | depth 0.15 m | reverse complement strand
ACGCCCAGCAGCGCGGGGATGACCGCCAGCACGACGAGCAGGGCGATTGTGCGCGGACGCAGGAAGACCAGGCGCAACTCGGAGCGCAGGAAGCGCGTCCACTGGGAAATGGCTCCCCGGGGCCGGTCAGCGGACGGTACCCCGTCCCGGCGGGCCGAGCTTGCCAGGTCAGCCGTTGACATCGAAGCCCTCGCCGGTGAGCTCGACGAACAGGTCCTCCAGGCTCGGCGGCGGCGTCGCCAGGCCGGCCACGGGCACACCCGCGAGGACCAGGTCGGCGCAGACCCGCTCGGGCGCCAGCTCACCGAGCTGGGCGCTTACCTCACCGTCGGCGGCGGTCACGTCCGCCAGGCCAAGGCCTGTCATCAGCTGAGCGGCCACGGCCGGCTCGGCGGTGCGCACCACAATCCTGGCCGTCCCCCGGCTGCGCAGTTCCTGCAGCGATCCCTGGAACACCAGCTTTCCTGCCCGCATGACGCCGACGTGCGAGCAGACCTGCTCCACCTCGGCCAGCAGGTGCGAGGAAACGAAGACGGTCGCGCCGGCCGCCGCGATCTCCTTGATCAGCGACCGGACCTCACGGGTGCCCTGCGGATCAAGGCCATTGGTCGGCTCGTCCAGGATGATCAGCTCGCGCGGCCTGAGCAGGCTCGCCGCGATGGCCAGCCGCTGTTTCATGCCGAGGGAGTATGCCCGGTAGTGCTTGCCGGCCGCCGCCAGCAGTCCCACCTTGTGCAGGGCCTCGTCGATCCTGGCTGACATGGTGCGCGGGTCGGCGGTGCGGTCGGCCGCGTCGCATCTGGCCAGGTTCGCCCAGGCGGACAGATGCGGATGGAAAGCCGGCCCCTCCACCAGCGACCCCACCTTCGGCAGGACAGCATTGCTGCCCGCCGGCATTCCGACGCCGAGCAGCTCGTGGCTGCCGCTGGTGGGCTGCACCAGGCCCAGAAGCATCCGGATGGTCGTGGTCTTGCCCGACCCGTTCGGGCCGAGGAAGCCGTAGACGGAGCCGGCCGGGACGGCCAGCTCGACGTTGTCGACGGCGAGCTGACCGCCGCGGAACCTCTTCGTCAGGCCGCTGCTGGCAATGGCCGCCGCGGCGCCGCCGCCGGGGACGGCCGCGCCGCGCCCGAAACCGACCTCGTCTCGCTGCGCTGACTGAGCCGAGGCGGTGCTCACTTCACCTGCGCGACGTCGGCGTACAGGACCGCGGGGCGAACTGCGCCGACAAGGACCTCGCCCTTCCTGGTGAGCAGCACAGACACCAGGGAGGTTCGCAGTAGCCGGCCCGAGCCCCAGGCTCCATGCACCGGGGTGGAAGCCCGCAGCAGCATCCGCAGCGCTGCCAGTTCCTGGCTGTTTCCGGCGACAAATGTCGAGCTGTAGGCGGAGCCGTTGCTGGAGCTGGAGAAACTGGACGACGACGTCGCGGGGGCGCCTTCTGCCACATTGGCCAGCGCGGCGAGGCTGGCACTCGCCGGCACGACCGCGACGGACAGCCAGTTCTTGCCGACGACGCGCACGGACGACGCGGCCTGCGGAGCCTTCGCTGAGTGCTTGCCCCGGCGCGGCACGGCGGGCACGGCGGGTGCGGTAACTGTCTTCACCTTGGCACCTGGCGGCGGCGAGAAGGTGAAATTCCCCGCGGCTGGCCGGCCGAACGACAGCGCGGTGTAGCCGACCTGGAATGCCGGGGTGACGGCGCCGCGCGCGAGCACCTGCAGCTGCAGCGGCAGGTAGTTCGCCGCGTCGATGTCGATGTCGATCTGGCCGATCAGCGAGCCGCTGTCTTTCGGCGCGAGCCGCAGCTCATACGCCGGCTGGCCGGCGACCGTCACGTTCTGCTGGACGCTGACGGCCGTGGTGGGGCCCACCGCAGCCAGTACCCGCTGGGTGGCCTGCTGCGGGGTCAGCTCCACTGCAGCCTTTCCCGCGGCCGGCCTGGATGACTTTCCCAGCGGGCCGGGCGCTGCGCTGCGGGCCGGAAGGAGGAGGTGGGTGGCGGTCTGGCTGCTGCTCTGCCACAGCCACACGCGGCTCCCGTCGACGCGAAGGTCGGTCTCGCCCATCGGGACCTGCTCGGCGAGCCTGACGTGTACGGGATCGGCGTACCAGACCTTGACCGTGTGTGAGCCGGACAGCAGCGACAGGCCCGACGACACGCTGCCCATGTCGGGCAGGTCAGGGAGCCCGAGGGCGGCGCTTTCCTGGATCGTCGCGGTCACCGGCCGCGGCGCGGTGGCAGCAGCGCGCTGGACATCGGTCAGCAGCTGCGCGGCGCTGCGCGCCGGCAGCGCCGGGGCCGCCTGCGCGGCAGAGACCAGCGTCCCGCCCGCCACGAGCCCGACGATGGCGGCCACCCCGGCCGGCACGGCCCAGCGGGCCCGGCGGGAAAATCTACGCGGCTGACTCATCTGGCTGCCTTCCCGACGGCTGCCGCATCTCGGCTACCGCCACGTCCCCAGCATAGGACCTTCCGGATGAAGCCCGGATTACAGCACCACCGGGGGCCAGAGGTCATGCTGCGCGGCGATCGGGTCGCCCGGCCACTCGTGCATCGCGTCGAGGTTGTCGTGCGCCGGGTACCTGGCAGCGGCGGGCCCGTCGGCGAACGCCCGCAGGACGTTGGCCGTGACCCGGCGGGTGAAGCGGCTGCAGCTGCTGGTGATGCCCCAGCCGTAGGTGGGCGACCCGAATGACTCCACCCAGCGCATCGTGCCCGCGTTGAACACTCCGGCGCCGCTGCGGTGGGTGTAGTAGGCGGAGTCGGCGTAGCTGTTGACGCCATTGCAGGTGAGCGGCGAGTGCGACAGCACCTGGATCGGCCGCTGCACCGGGTAGCCGGGGTTGACCCGGTCGTACTCGATTCCGATCAGCGCGGCAAACCTGGTTCCCTTCTGCGCGCCGGTCCCGGCGAACATCCAGGCGTCCGGCTCGGCAACCACGTAATCCGCGACAGCCGGGAAGCCCTCGTACAGCGTGCCGATCACCGACGACTCCGGGTCCGGGGCTGGCGGCTCCCGATAATCGTTGGTGACCAGGGCGTTGTCCACGCCGTACATCGGGTCCTGCTGGTAGCTGGTCCTGTAGCAGATGACAAGCCGGCTCGAGCCCAGCTTCGTCGGGGCCAGCCGGGTCCGGCGGAACATCGCGTTGGCGCCGAGGAACGCGAGGTTGACCCCTGCGTCCCTGGCCGCGGTCACGTTCGCGCGCTCCGGCGGCGACCAGTACTCGTCGTGCCCGAGCGAGATCAGCGCGCTCGCGCCGTCCAGGACATGGGCGTCGGCTGCGATGTCCATGCTGGTCAGGTAGGCCAGCGGCAGGCCCATCCGCTCGGCCAGGTTGATCAGCTTCCGCTCGTAGACCATGAAGAGGTAGGCGCCCTCCTGGTCATAGGGCCGGTCCAGGCTGACGGCCAGCGCGCGGTCATTGTAACCTGCCGGGCCGTTGTACAGGTCGTATTCGCCCCAGGTGTTGTAGGCCTGCCAGGTCGCTACGCAGTTCTTGAGCACGACCTTGCCGGCCGTCTGCTGCGACCGAACGGTGACCGGGACGTAGCGCTGCCCCGAGTCACCGTCCAGCCGCAGCAGGTAAGAGCCTTCCGGCCAGCCGTCGGTCGGCACAGACAGCGACACGCCCCAGTCGGTGTGCACCGTGCTGGTCTGCGCTGTCATCGCGGCTGCCCGCTGCCCGTGGCCGCGCACCGGCCCCGACTCCCACACCCTGCGGGCCAGGTCCCCGGCGTACCAGCCCATGCGGAACGCCTTGACCGTGAATTCGCGCGAGGTAGTGGATACATACAGGTCGACTGGCTCGCCGGGCAGCACACTGGCCTGGCCGGCATATCCCATGATCGCATTCGGGGCGCCGGTGGTCCTGATCGACCAGTTCGGATCGCCGGGCAGCGAGTTCTCGGCCACCGGGCGGTTCTCGCGCCGGACCGCTGCGGCCCTGCCCGCCGCCGCTCCGCTGGCTCCTGCGGGCGTATCGCTGCCCGAGCCGGCCAGCTTCCAGGCCGTCACTGCCGCGGCTGGAACTGCCGCCGCCGCCGCCGCGCGACCGAGGAAAGTCCTTCTGCTCGGGCCCTCTTTGCTGGGGCCACCGGCATGCCTGCTCATGTCACCAGGATGCCCCGGCTCGCCGGGCGTGCTGGCCAATCACGGGAAGTTTCGTGCACATCTATCTTCGGCGCGGCTACCAGCGTCCCCACGGGATCAGCGCGGTGACCGCCACGGCGACGAACAGCAAGGTCAGGTAGGCGATGGACAGGTGGAACAGCCGCATCGGGGCCGCTGATTCGCCGGCCGCGACCCGGCCGCGCAGGCGGTGTGCCTCGGCCAGGAACCACACTCCGAGCACAGCCGCGCAGCCCCCGTACAGCCAGCCCGAGTAGGGGACGAGAGCCAGCGTGGCTGCCACCATGAGATAGGAGTACACGAGGATCTTGCGCGCCACCGTCGCCGCGGAGGCCACAACCGGCAGCATGGGCACGCTGGCGGCCGCATAGTCGTCGCGGAACTTCATTGCCAGCGCCCAGAAGTGCGGCGGCGTCCAGAGGAAGATGATGGCGAACAGGATCACGGCCGGCCAGCTCACCGTGCCTGTCACCGCCGCCCACCCGACCAGCACGGGGAAGCAGCCAGCCGCGCCGCCGATGACGATGTTCGATGCCGTCCGGCGCTTGAGCCCGATGGTGTAGACGAAGACATAGAAAAGGATCGCCGCGTCGGCCAGCGCGGCGGCCAGCCAGTTGGCCAGCAGGCCAAGCAGCAGCGTCGAGGCCGCGCCGAGCACGATCCCCGATATCAGCGCCTCAGCAGGCCGGATGGCTGCCTGGCCGCCCCTGGCTACCAGCGGCCGGCGTGAGGTGCGCCGCATGAGCGCATCGATATCCCGGTCGATGTAACAGTTCAGGGTATTGGCGCTGCCGGCCGCCAGGGCGCCGCCGAGGAGCGTTGCCGCAAGCAGTTTGACCGACGGCAGCCCGCGCTGCGCAAGCAGCATCGTCGGGACGGTTGTCACCAGCAGCAGCTCGATGATCCGCGGCTTGGTCAGCTGAAAGAGCGATCGGGCCACAAGCCCGGCGGAGCGCCGTCCAGCTTGCGGCGCCAGCGCCTGATCGGACGCGACTGGCCGCCCAGCAGCGGAGCCGGGCAGCGCACCGGTCGCGTGTGTCACTCCCCAGCCTCCGGATCTTCGGTCGATGACCTGCCGTCGACGGGGGCGGCGGCCTCAGCCGGATCATTGCCCTGGCTGGACACGTCCTGGGCCGACACGTTACCGGATTCCGGCTCGAGGTTGGTGACGCGGTGCGCGCCACCGGGCTCGGCCGCCGACTCGCCGGCCCCGCCGCCTGCCGCCGTGGTGAACCCGGAGGCGACTGCCGCGGCACGCGCCGCCTCGCCTCCTGGTGCTAGCGCGGCATCCGCTGCCGCCCCGGCCCGGCCCGGCCGGGCCGGGGCAAGCGTGCCGTGGCCGGGCACCTTGTGCGGCCTGGTGAGCAACGCGTACAGCGCGCCGGTGATGACGATGAACAACAGCATGGGGAAGGCGAACGTCCAGTTGTAACCATGCGGGCTGTTGTCCGGCGATATCGCCGCCAGCAACGTTATGTGCACTGCCGCCTCCTGCTGCGAGTCAGTGAGCTGATCATCTGCGCCCTGGCCGCGATGGCCAGGAGGACTTTCGCGGGATCACCAGCCGGTCCAGGCCTGCCGAGAGCTCGGCCGACTCTTCCTCGTCAAACCATCGTAGAAGCACCGCCACAGCGGCCACGATCACTGGCGGCAGCATGCCCATCCAGAGCACCGCACCGGCCAGCTGCTGATCATCCACCACCGACAAGAGGTGATGGGCCGGGCCGGCGAACGCCGGGTAGACCAGGCCCGCGCCGAAGACCAGGACCATGCCGAGGATGGTGCTCACGATGACAGTGCCTACCAGCAGCCCGAACCGCCGCAGTGGCGTGGCAGCCGGGCTGGACGGGCGCGAGCCGATCAGCTGCAGCCAGAACAGGATGCCGATGCCGAGATAGATCGCATACTCGGCGGCAGCCACCGGTCCTCGGGCGCGGGTCAGGTCAAAGAGCACCGGCAGGTGCCAGCCCAGCCAGATCGCGTTGAACGCAACCGCGACCGCCAACGGGCTTGCCTGCCACCACGGCAGCCGGGCGATCCGGTCAGCAGCCGGGCCGCCCTGCCGCGGCGCATTCAGTATCGCGCCCGGCAGGCCGCACCGCAGCGGCTGCCATGGCGCGCCCAGCACGATGATCCCCGGTGCGACGAAGGCGAGCAGCAGGTCCTGGAGCGCGTGCACCCAGATGTAGACCGACGACCAGTACCCGACCGGCGAGATTGTCGCCAGTACCGCGATGAGCAGCCCGGCCTGGAAGACCAGAGCCTGCCGGATCAGGTCGGCTCGGCCCACGGAGCCGTCGGCAGCCGCTTTCCGTGCCGTGGTGCCGCTGCGCAGCATGCGGCTCAGCCCGGCCAGGTGCACCGCCGCGATCACCGCATAGCCGAGCAGCACCGGCCAGCTGGCCGACCAGTGCGCCGTAGCTACGTTCATGACGCCCGTGTCCTCCGCCCGGCTGCCGTCGCGCGGAGGACCGGCCCTTTCGCTGAGCCATGTTCCGCAGGCATCAGTGCACGAGGTAGAACAGAAGCCACATGACGATCGCCACTACTGCCAGGTAGTTCCAGGTCACCGTAAAGGCGCTCAGCGAGGCCTGGAAGCGCTGCACCGCGAAGGCCTCGGCGAAGGTCGGCGGCTGCTCGACGAACGAGATCTCCGGCAGCGGACGGCAGCGCATGATCAGGATCTCCAGCCAGACCATCGCGCTGACGGCAACGACCAGGTAAATCGGCGTGGCACCGGTGAAGACGCTGGCGAAGCCGTTTGCACCGGGCTGAAATGACAGGTTGAGCAACTGCCAGACCTGCAGCCCGACCGCGGAAAGCCCGAGCACCAGGGCCACTGCGGCGCCGCCCAGCCACGCTCCCCTGTGGCCTGCCTTGATCCGCTGCAGCGCCGCCGTCTGCACCAGGGCACTGACCACGATCAGAGCCATGATCACCGCACCGGTCCACTGCTTCGGCCCGGCGAAACCTGCCGGGTACCACAGGCCGTGCGAGTTGATCGAGCGCAGGTAGAAGAACGCGAATATCATCGCGCCGAAACCGAAGGAGAGCGCTGCGACGGCGAGCCGGGTGCCGGTCCAGGACGCGTTCAGCGACGCCTCGTGGTAGAAAGCCGCCTCTTCCTCCGACCGGCTCAGGCTCGCTGACGGCTGCAGGGCTGGCTCAGCCATGTCTATGCCTCCGCTCGCACGCTCTGGCTGCCGTTCAGGGCGGCGGCCAGCACGCCCACGGGCGGATTGAGGTCCGCGACCGGCGGCGCGTCCTTCACCCCGTATTCATACGGGGCGGAAAGCACCACCGGGACGTGCTCGAAGTTTCCGGCCGGCGGTGGCGAGGACACCTGCCACTCCAGGCCGCGGGAATTCCACGGGTTACCCGTTTCGCGTTCCCTGACGATGACCGTCGACCAGACGAAGTTGATGATGAAGATCAGGATCGAAGCGCCCAGCAGGAACGAGGAGATGGATACCCAGTCGTTGAGGGTCTCCAGATTGCGCGCGTACTCGAACACCCGGCGCGGCTGGCCGGCCATCCCGACCGCGAACAGCGGCAGGAATGTCGAGTTGAAGAAGATGAACATGGTCCAGAAGTGGATCTTGCCGAGCGTCTGGTTGAGCTTGATGCCCATCATCTTCGGCAGCCAGTAGTAGCAGCCGCCCATGAACGCGAAGATCAGCCCGCCCATGATCGTGTAGTGGAAGTGGGCCATCACGAAGAAGCTGCCGTGCGCTGTGGTGTTCACCGGGACGTCCGACAGGTAGACCCCGGTGACCCCGCCGATGAGGAAGTTGAAGAAGAAGGCGAGCGCGAACAGCATCGGCACCGTGAAACGGATCTTCGCCTTCCAGAACGTGCCCATGGCCACCAGGAAGATGAAGCCCGTCGGGATGGAGATCAGCTCGGTGGTGAGCATGAACAGCGGCCGCATGTCCGGGTTGATCCCGCTCATGAACAGGTGGTGCTGCCAGACGAAGAAGCTCAGCAGCGTCACGCCGACCATGCCCGCCGCCGCGACGCGGTAGCCGAACAGCGGCTTGCGGCAGAACACCGGGAGCATCTCGCTGACGATCCCGAATCCAGGCAGCGCGAGGATGTAGACCTCGGGGTGGCCGAAGAACCAGAACAGGTTCTGGTACAGGTAGGTACTGCCGCCAAGCTGGTCGGTGAAGAAGGCCGTCTGCACGGTCCGGTCGGTGAGCAGCATGTACATGCCGCCGACGAGCACGGGCGCTGCCAGCACCATCATGGCCGCGGTGCCCAGGATGCCCCACACGAATATCGGCAGCCGGCTCCACCGCATGCCAGGCGCCCGGTAGCAGATCACCGTCACGAGAATGTTGAAGCCGGCCAGGATCATCGAGATCCCCATCAGGCCGAACGCGAATGCGTAGGCGTCGGCGCCGGAGGTGTCCTGGATTGACAGGGTGGGGTATCCCGTCCAGCCCATGTGGAAGCCGCCGAGCAGGACCGAGGAGAGCAGGATCAGGAACGCGGCCGGAGTCAGCCAGAAGGACAGCGCCTCCAGCCGCGGATAGGCTACTCGCTTCGACCCGATCATGATCGGGATCAGGTAGTTGCCGAACGGCCCCAGGATGACCGAGGTCATCAGCATCATCATCATGGTGCCGTGCTCGCCGACGATCTCGATGTAGGTGCTGGAGCTGAACGCGTGATAGGTCGGTGACAGCAGCTCGGTCCTGATCGCCATCGCAAACAAGCCGGCGGTGCAGAAGTAAATGATCATGCCGACCAGGTACTGAATGCCCACGACCTTGTGGTCGAGCGTGAACCTGAAGTACCGGGCCAGCCCGGATGCCGCGGACTCGCCCTCCTCGCGCTCGGGCACTGGCCGACCCGCCATCTGCCGCAGCAGGTCGTTGAACACGCCGAGCCCGGCGAGCCAGCCGACGACCATGAAGGAATACCCCAGCACGATGGCCAGGTCGTTACCATCGGCCGTACTTACCTGCTGGTAACCGGCGCCCATGTAGTTACCCAGCCAGTGACCGAAGATGTAGCCGATCACCGCGCCGACGATCGCGGTGTGGAATGCCGGGCGCATCCACCAGGGCCGCTCGGCGGCCGGGCCGCCGGGTTCCCGGCCGCCCGGCTGCTGCGTTGTTCCCGGCTCTATCTCGATGGCCATCCGGTCACCTCTTCGTAGAAACAGAAGTCGCTGCGAACGCTCTCGCCAGCGTGCATCATGGCTGAGCGGGATCCTGCGGCGGGTAGTAGCCGCCGCCGGCGCCGGTGATACCCAGCTTGGTGAAGGTCTGGCTAAGCTTCGAGATCGCCGTCGGGTCGTAGGTGGTGGCGTAGGGCGGCAGAGCGGCGAGCAAGCCGATGCTTCGCTGGCTGCTTTCCGTGCTGGTGGCCCAGGACCGGAACGCGGCGGTGGGAACCACCTTGCCGTAGTCATACATCGCGCCGTGCCACAGGCCGCACAGCTCAGCGCAGCGCACCGTGACGAGACCTAGGTGCTGCGGCTCGGTGTAGGCGACGTTGTCCACGCCCGGGTTGGCGTCCGCCTTCACGCCCAGCTGGTAGGCCCAGAAGCTGTGGATCACGTCGATCGACGTGACGTGGAACTCCACCCACTGGTTGACCGGGAGCAGCAGGGCCGTCGTCTCGAAGCCGCCGAACTGCGGAAACCGGTAGGTGAACTTCCACTGCTGACCGATGACCTGGATCTGCAGCGGAGTCCCGTTCGGCTTCCAGATCGGCGCCGGCCCCTCGCCTGCCCCAGCGCCGTTGGGCTTGATCAACTCGACCGTGCCGAAGACGAAGAGCGAGAGCACGATCACGGCGGTGCCAATGATCCAGCCTGCCTGGATGCCGGTGTGGCCGAATAGAGCCGGCCCGTCCTCGTCGTCGCCTTCCCGGTGCCGCCACACGATCATCGCGTAGCTGAAATAGATCAGCACGAACAACATCACCGGCGCGGCCATGACAGTGATCACCTTGAGGTCGAACTGCTGGCTCGCCGCAGACGAGGACATGGTGCCGGGCGGCAGGTGCGGGCCCCAGGCGAAATAGATCAGCAGATCCGCGGCAAGGGCGAAGACGACCCAGATGCTGACGATCCGCAGAGCGTGGTTCGGCTCGCGCTGACCGGCCGGCCGGGCCGCGGTTTCCGGCACGGTGGCCATCAGGACACCACATCCATCTGACCGGTCATGTAGCCGATTGTCTGCATGGGACCGCCGAACCCGTCCAGGTAGCCGAGGCCGCAGGGAACCCTGCACTGCCAGAAGAAGTCACCGGCCGTCGCCGGCGCGGTGAAGCTGAACTGCACGACCGTGACCGGACCAGAAGTGCAGGGCGACGTGGAGCACAGGTTGCTGTTCGCCTTGAAGGTCGTCGGCGACGCCACGGGAACGTTCAGGCCGATGCCAGGGATCGAGAACGTGTGCCCCACTGAGCACTGCGACCA
>CABEDR010000605.1_pt1 | contig 11488 bp, 12 predicted proteins | sample 3423071 | NCBI WGS metagenome assembly CABEDR01 (sample SAMEA5534331, study PRJEB31848) | metagenome | biome: tundra; feature: field; material: soil | place: USA | collected 2013-05 | depth 0.15 m | reverse complement strand
TCCACGATCCACTGGTCCTTGCAGGTCTTCAGGACGTCCAGGGCGGTCAGCGGGGCGCCGTCGCCGTGGTCGGGCAGGTTGGCGGCCAGGGCATACAGCCCGTCGAGTGGCGATGCGGCAGCGATGGCGGCGGTGTCGCGGTGCCAGCTGATGACGGGCTTGCCGGCCTTGGTGCCGGTGGTGACGGCCAGCAGGTCTTTGACGGGGCCGGTGAGGACATGCGCGACCCTGGCGTCGACTTGCCTGCGGGTCTTGCAGTAACGGCCGCCGAGGCCGTTGCGGACCCGGGCCAGCGCGGCCTCGGCCCTGGCCAGGGCGCGCTCGCGGCCGGCGGCGACGGAGGCGGCTTCCTCGGATGACCAGATGCAGGCGGCGCGCAGGTCGTGGGCCGTGCCGTCCCCGGCGATGGCGGGGCAGGGCGCTAGCAGGCCCTTCCAGATGGTGCGCAGGCCGGCCGGCAGGGCCTGCTCCCGGTAGGAGACGTGGTCCAGGACCTGCAAGGCGGCCAGGCCGGCGGGAACATCGGCGGCGAGCCGCTCCGCCCAGCCGGTGCCCGCGCGCAGCGGCACCACGAACCGCAGGCTCGCGGCGTCGGCGGCGCACAGGTTCTCGGTGTAGCCCGGGCCGGAGCCGGCGACCACGACCGGGCCCGGCGGCAGCGCCGCGGCCAGGGCCTCCAGCGCGGCCATGAACGCCGGCAGCTCCGAGGCTGACCCCTTTGTGTGGCCGGAAATACAGCGCCACCCCGGCCGGGACCGATGCCTGCAGGGTCCTGGCCTGGCGGCCGATGGTCCGGCCGGCGGCCCAGCCCCTGGCGACCAGCTCGGAGCCGGGGTAGTGGCCGGTGAAGCGGACCGCGGTCAGGTCCAGGTGCAGCCGGGAGGCGTCGGCGACGCCGAACTCGCGGACGGCCCTGAGCATCAGCTGGCCGCGGACATCCTCGGCCACGCCCGCCAGGGCCTCCAGAGACCGGCCGAGCCGGTCGTCGTTCAGCAGCACTGCCGGGGTCCCGAGCAGCTCGGGCACCGCGGCCGACGAGGCCCACCCGGCAATGTCATACAGCGGCGACGGGGCGGCCAGCCGGCTGGCCGCCAGCACGCACGCGATCTCGCCGTGGCTGGCCAGGGCCCGGCCGCGGCGCGGGATGGCGGCGTTCACGATCTCGGCCACCCCGAGCCGCCGCAGGTAGTGCGCGGCGATCAGCAGCGGGCCGACGTGCCGGCGGGTGCCGGGCGGGGGCTGGTCGAGCCGGGCCAGCCCGGCGACGAGCTGCTCCAGCTTGCCACCGGCCTTCAGCTCGTCGAGGCGGCCGAGGTTTGCCACAACGTGCTGGCGCAGGCGGGTGCCCTCGCGGCGGCCCTCGACCAGCTCCAGGTACTCGTAGCTGCGGCCGCCGCGGCGGACCGTCTTCACCTTCGCATACATGTTGCCACAACACTAGGAGCCAGTTCGCCGTCATTCCAGGCGACACGCCACAGGAAAGCACTCTTCCGCGCCCGCCTGTTTGTCACAACACCAGGGAGCCGGCCGAAGTCGCCGGGAGGCCGTGACCGCAGGTCAGGCCCCCCGAGTATGGCTAACGATCAAGGCATGCATGGTGATCATGCGGAAAACGCGGTGCTAGGGAGCGAGTTCTGATCAAGCCGACGTCACAACCCGTGCATCTCGCCGTCGCACTTGACGGCGCCGGCTGGCATCCTGCCGGGTGGCGCGAGCCGCAGGCGCGGCTGAGCGAGCTGGCCACCGCGCGCTACTGGGTGGACCTGATCTCCGAAGCCGAGCGCGGCCTGCTCGACTTCGTGACGATCGAGGACGGGCTCGGCCTGCAGTCCGACGGCTACGCCGAGCCGCAGGCCCGCACCGACCAGGTGTGCGGGCGCCTGGACGCGGTGCTCATCGCGGCCCGGGTCGCGCCGCTGACCAGGCACATCGGACTGGTTCCGACCGCAGTCGTCACCCACACCGTGCGTTCCACATCGCCAAGGCGATCGCCAGCTCGTTCACCTCGGTGTCGCTGGACCCGCCGATCGTGTCGATCTGCGTGGCCCACACCTCCACCACCTGGCCGGCCCTGCGCACGGCGGCCTGCCCGGGCATCAGCGTGCTGGGCGCCCACCAGGAGCAGGACGGCCCGGCGCTGAGCGCCCTCGCCGGGAACCGCTTCGCCTCGCTGCGGTGGCGGGCCACCGGCGATGGAGCCGTCATGCTGCGCGGCGTGAGCGCTACAGCGCGACTGCCTAAAGCGCGACTGCCTGCTGCGGGCTCTGCCGGACCGCCCGCCTGCCGCGCACGGCCGCCCAGGTCCGCCCGGCGGCGTAGCAGACCGCCCCGAGGATGCCCACGAAGAAGCCCACGGGCCAGTCGGTCGCGAATGACGCGATGATCGCCGCCCACACCGTCGCCACGCAGATGAGCACCGACAGCAGCACGGCCCGCAGCGGATTCGCGGTAATCGACCGGGCCGCGGCGGGCGGGCCGATCATCAGGCTGAAGATCAGCAGAGCGCCGACCACCGGCAGGGTCATGCTGGTCGCCAGGGCGACGATCACCAGGAAGCACAGCTCCATCCGGTGCCCGCGCACGCCGCGGGCCTCCCCCAGCTCGGGCATCAGCGAGTTCAGCATCAGCGGCCGGAAGATCACCAGCGTCGCCACCACGCAGACGAGGCCGAGCCCGGCAATCGGCAGGATCTCGCCGGTGCTGACGCCGAGCACCTCGCCGAAGAGCAGCGAGAAGATCTCCGACGAGTACTCGACCGTGAAGCTGAGGAACAGCGCGCCGAGCCCGAGCATCAGGACGAGAACCAGCGCAGTCGCCACGTCGCTGCGGCCACGCCGGCTCAGCCAGCCGATCCCCAGCGCCCCCGCCAGCGCGAACACGCCGAGGCCGACCAGCGTGTTGATGCCGATGAGGCTGGCCCCGGCGGCTCCGGCGAAAGCGCCCTGCGGCACCGCGTCGGCGACGAAGGCCGCGCCGCGCAGCACCACGAAGAAGCCCACCACGCCGGCCACCACCGCCACGATGGTCCCCACCTCGAGCGCGTTCACCAGGAACAGGGGAATCGTCATCGCGCCGCCGCCAGTTCTTCCCGCGGTGCCGCCAGCTCTGCACGGGTGACCCGGCTGCGCCGCCGGGCCGGGAGCTGCCCGAGCAGGTAGAAGGCGAAGACGAGGGCCACCACGAAGAAACTTACCGGCCAGCCCCTATGCTGCGGCGGCCAGGTAAAGCTGTCGTAGGCGAGCAGCACGCCCAGCCAGGTGGCGGCCAGGCCGATGACCGCCGCCCAGAGCATGGCCAGGCCCGGCCTGCTGGTCAGCCGCAGCGCGGTCGCAGCCGGCCCGACGAGCAGCGCCGTGGACAGAATCGTGCCGATGCTCAGCGCCGCCAGCGACACTGCGAGCGCGATCGCGATCAGGCAGGCCAGCCCGGTCAGCCGGACCCGGATCCCGCGCGCGAAGGCCAGTTCGGCACTGATCGAGCTGAGCAGCAGCTGACGGTAGCCGAGCCCGATGATCCCGAGCGCTATCACGCTGAGCAGCACGACTGCGGGGATGATGGACCCGCTGATCGTGAACATCGAGCCAAACAGGATCGTGATCGTGGCTCCCGTCGCATTCGTCGACGTCGAGTCCCAGTAGAGGAAGAGAGCCGCCAGGCCGAGCCCGGCGCCGCGCACGATGCCCGTTGCCAGGTCACGTCCCCGCGGCTTGCGGATCCCGATCATGTCCATGACCCCCGCGGCGGCCACCCCGGTGGCGGCGAATCCCCACAGCGGGCTGATCCCGATCAGGAACGAGCCCGATCCCCCGGTGACGCTGATGTCGGCGAGCGCATGCCCGGCGTAGGACTGGCCCCGCAGCACGGTGAAGCAGCCGACGACGCCGGAGACCACCGCGACCAGGCCGCCGATGATCAGCGCGACGTGCACCGGCGCGTTGCCGAAGAAGCCCGGCGCGAAGATCGCGCCGATAATGCCGGTCACGAATGATCTCGCGCTACCAGCGTGTGGGCACCGGAGCCGGCGTCCGGCGGAACGCCGAGGCCGTCCTCGCGGCCGGCTACCACCAGGATGCGGTCGTGCACATGGACCACGTCGACGTGCTGGCCGTAAAGCGCGCTCAGCACCTCCGGGCGGACCACCTCGTCGGTGCTGCCGCTCGCCGCCCGGCCGGCCGCCATGTAGACGAGCCGGTCCATTACCGGCAGCAGCGGGTTCATGTCGTGCGCGGAGATCAGCACGGCGATCTGCTGCTGCCGGGCGATCCGGGCGAGCAGGTCGATGATCTCCTGCTCACTGCGAATATCCAGGTTGGCCAGCGGCTCGTCCAGCAGCAGCAGCCGCGGCGAGCTGATCAGCGCGTGCGCGATCAGGACGCGCTGCTGCTCGCCGCCGGACAGGTTGCCGACCCGCTCGTCGGCGAACCGGCTGGCGTCGACGGCGTGCAGCATCTCGTCCACCTGCTGGCGGCGGCTGCGCGACGGCAGCGGGAAGCCGAACCGGTGCCCGTCGAGCCCGAGGCCCACCAGGTCACGGGCCCGCACCGGCAGGTCAGGGTCCAGCAGGATCTTCTGCGGCACGTACCCGATGTTCGCGCTGCGCACGGAGCGCGGCGCGCCGGAGATGCGCACCTGACCGCTGGCCGTGGCCTGCAGGCCGAGAATCACCCGCAGCAGCGTCGTCTTCCCCGCGCCGTTCGACCCGATGAGGCCGACGAATTCGCCGCGGTCAATGCCGAACCGGACGTCGGTCAGCACATCGCGCCCGGAGAGCCGCACGCTGACGCCATCGACGGCCAGGACTTCGCTTCCCTGGTCCGCCGGCTGCCCTGCGCTCTGCCCGGCGGTATGCCCAGGGGTTTGCCCGGTGCTGTGCTCGGCGCGCTTGCGGTCAGCCATTGTCATATCCATTGTCAGAGCTTCTCGGTGGAGACCTTGTCAGCAACGGCCTTCTGCAGCGCCTGCACCTCGGCGAGCATCCAGGACTGATAGCTGTACCCAGGCGTGGGCATCGTCTCGTAGACCCCCACCACCGGGGTGCCGTCCTGCCGCGCAGTGCTCAGGAAAGACTGGGTCACGGTGTCCACGACCTGCTGGTTATAGACGAAGACCCGGACCCGGTGATTCCTGAGCAGATTATCCTGCAGCGAAACATACTGTGCGGGCAGGTCAACGCCGTTCATGATGTCAGCCTGCAGGCCAAACGGGGTGAGGTTGTCGGTCCCGGCCGCCTGCAGCATGTAGTCCCCGACTGGCTCGGTGGTCGCCACCGGCGTGCCGCTGTAGCGCGCCTTGAATGCCGCGATGGCCTGCAGCCACGGCCGCAGCGAGGCGTCGAACCTCGCCAGGTTGGCCCGGAAGTAGCCGGCATGGGCAGGCTGCAGCGCCGACAGGTCAGCGGCGAGCGCCTTCGCGACGGCCGGCATCGTGGTCGGCGAGTACCACAGATGCGGGTTCGGTGTGCTGTCCGGCAGGCCGAGCAGCGTCTGCACGTCGATGACCCTGCGCTTGGCGTTTGGCGCCGCGGCCTCGATCTTGTTCATGTAGCTGTCGTAGCCGAGGCCGTTCTGCACGACGAGCTGGGCGGCGCTGATGACCTCGCTCACGCTGGCACTGCCCTCGAAGTCGTGCGGATCGGTGTTCGGGTTGCTCTCGATCGCGGTGACGCTGACGTACTTCCCGCCGAGCTGCGAGATGACGTTGGCGTACTGGTTCTCGGCACCGACCGCGATAATGCGGCGATGGTCGGCGTCCGCGGTGTCGGAGACCGAGATGACTGAGCACGCGGCGGCGAGCAATGCGGTCGCCGCCAGCATGGCGGCGAAGGCTAGGGCGCGAGCAGCTCTGGCGCGAACAGGCAGCACGGGAATTCCGATCTTCGGGTTAGCGGATCGTTGCAGCCGAGGCAGCATCGACCGTTATTGCAAATGAAAACGATAACCAGTTTAGGCATGATCGTCAACATGACGCCGCGGGCATCGGGCGGCCAGGGCCGCCGGCGCACGCGGGGGGCGTCACGAGGGAGCTACCGGATGCGTTTCGCCGACCAGAGGGTGATCATCACCGGAGCCGCCGGCGGCCTCGGCTCGGCCATGGCGGCCGCGTTCGCCCGCGAGGGCGCGACGGTGGCCATCGTGGATCTGCCCGGCAGCAGGGGCGATGAGCTGGCCAGCCAGATCAACGCCTCAGGCGCCGCCGGGCGCGCTTTCCACGCCGGGTGCGACCTGGCTGACCTGACACGTACCGCGTCGGTGATCGCGCACATCTGCGCCCGCGAAGGTGGCGTCGACGTGCTGGTGAACAACGCGGCCATTTTTCCGCGCAAGGAAGTCGCCGACTACACGATCGAGGAGTGGCAGCTTGTCCAGCGGACGAACGTGGACGCCGCCTTCGTCTGCGTGCAGGGTGTGCTGCCGGCGATGCGGGCCGCCGGGTCCGGCCGGATCGTCAACGTCTCCAGCATCACGTTCTTCGGCGGGACGCCGTTCCTGGCGCCGTACGTGGCGTCCAAGGGTGCCATGATCGGCCTGACGCGGGCGCTGGCCCGTGAGTGCGGGCCGGACGGAATTACGGTCAACGCGGTCGCGCCGGGCGCGTTCCCGACCGCCGCGGAGGCGATCCATCCCGATCCGGACGGGTACAGCGCGTTTGTGCTGGAACGACAGGCAGTCAAGCGCCGCGGGGTACCCGCGGATGTCGCGAACGCGGTGCTCTTCCTCAGCGCCCCGGAGGCGTCTTTCATCACTGGTCAGCTGCTGTGCGTGGACGGCGGCTGGGTGATGCACTGACCACTGCCGCGACGCCGGGCGGTCCTCCGGACTCGTGCCCTCTCCACTGCCCGGTCAGGCAGAGCCCACCCGCGGGCAGGGGGGGGTTGATCGGGGGCGACCACTCACTCTGCCATCTAGCCGTGGTGTGCCAGTTCAGGCACTGCACTGCTCCAGAGCCACCTATCGACGCGAACCTCGGCGAGTAGGCTAGCTGGGGAGATTCCCGGCGAGCTGCACCGCCCCGTTGACCATCCGCGCGTAGACGACCGTCCCGGCGGGCTGCGGATGAATACCATCACCCCACAGCAGGTAAGTGCGGTTCTTGATCGTCTTGTACCAGTTCGCCAGCACGACGTTCTGATACCTACGGGCGGCAGCAGCGAGTGTCGCGTTGACCTCGGCCTCCCACGGCCGCGCCTCAAAGGTATTCACCAGCACCAGGCGACGGCCCGGGCCGATCTCAGCCATCAGCTGACGGATCTGGTCTGTCGTCACCGTCCCGTTTGTTCCGAGTCCTACTACCACGATCGGCCGCAGTTCTCCGCTGCTCGCCAGCGCCGCGATTGCCTGCAGTCCCACGCTGAACTGGCGGCTCACTTCCGCGTCGACATAGATGCCGGGAAGACGGCGCTCCAGGGCCGGCTCCGATCCCAGCATCACCGAATCGCCCACGGCGGTCACCGATGAGCCATGGACTTCATGATCCCTGATGGGCGTCAGCAATTCCGGATGAGCAAACGCGACCGGATCGACGACCGCCGGAGCGAGGCCAACGTGGTGCCTGGCTTTCGGCAGTTTGCTCAGCGCTCGCCTAGGCAGTGCATGCATCCTGCCTGCAGGGCTTGCCGTCCCGCTCGCGGCGATTGGCGGCAGCGATGCCGCGCCGCCTGACGTGCCGACGGAACCGCACCCGGCAATCCCGGCAACCGCCAGAACGGCCATGGGGATGATCAGCGACGTACCGCGCGCTGAAAACCACCTGGCCGCCAGCACGGAATGAACGTTCCGGCCGGTGGCGGACATCAGCCCGTGTTCGGCATCGCAGAGCCGGGCAATTGCTTTTCGCATCTCGTACGCCCCGTCGCAACTCGTCCCAACAGTCCGAGGATCTAAATCTGGCCGGCCCGGCGCGACGCAGCATGCTGCGGTCGGTAATGAGTCGGGCTGGCTTCGTTATGGATTTCGTCTCCTGCAAGCGGGGTCGCAGCAAAGTCCCGCCTAGTAGCCATGACCAGCCGTCAGGCTGCAGCCGGGAACTTGACAGCCGTGAGCGCCGCGCACGACGCGAGAAGCTGTTCTTGCCGATCGGGCGTGATCAGCGCAGTGAACAGGCAGAGCGCGAGCACGTCGATCGCGGGGCATGAATGAGGCCATCGGCGGTCTCGATCCGATGAGATTCGCGCTGGCCGACGCTAACGTTGTGGATCACGGCGTCGTGCCTGCCGACAGCATTGGCCTGGTCGGCGACCTGCCTCATGCCCGCGATGCACGACAGGCCACCGACGACCACGTGCGCCGCTCCGGGCAGGGCCGCGCGGGCGTCGTCTGCGCGAACGTCGCTGCGGGCGTGCAGAGTGACTTCGCGCCCGCCGTCGACAAGCAGGCGGGCGGCCGTCAGGCCGAGATCATCGGTCGATCCAGCGATCAGTACGCAAGCCACCGTGAGCTCCTCTCCACGGTGACGGGCAGCAGCACCGTGAACCGCCGTTCTTACGAGGGTCACACGACCCTGCCGGTGCGGATCGACCCGGCGGCGAAAACACAAGGCCAATGGGGGAGGCATGAATGCAGAGACGGGGGCAGCGCAAGAAAAGGCCGAGTTCTTCGATGCCGATACGTACATGTTCCATGTGACAGGCTTCCCGCCTCGGCGTGAGGTACTGGTCTGCCCGGAGGATGCGCCGGACGGCGCGCGCCTTGGTGTGTGGCGGGTGGACTCCGATGACGGGCGGCACATTCCCGGCCCCTGCGCCGAAGGCACACTGTTCAGCACGGCGGAAATCTCGCTAGGGAACAGCGGTAACCGGACGCTGCGCGCCCCGAAGAGATCAGGGAAATTCGGACTTGAGCCGGCACTGGGCGGCGGCACCCGGCTGGCCGGCATGACCCGGATCAGCCTCAAGTCGATGTACAACGATCCTTCTCAGATGCGCGAGGCGCTTGCCTGGCGGCTGTTCCGTAACGCGGGCGTGCCGTCGCGGCACACCTACCACGGCTTGCCTTCGATGACAGTTACCGCTTCAGGCCCAAGGCGCCCAGGCGCCGCACCTATCTCCTCAAGACGAACAAGAACGACCCCTGCGCCAGCACTTATGGCGACCAACTTCTATTTCTGCAACTCCGGGCGGCTGGGGCGGCAGACGACTTCGTCCGCTCGCCCTACTTCACGTTCATTCCCCGGGATTATGACAACTGCCTGGGCATCGATTACTTCAGCACGCGGTGGCAGTACACCGATATTCTCGACTGGCCGAGCAACACGAGCCGGTACCTGGCGGGGCCACGCAACATCGCGCATCCCGCTGGTGCAGAACCTGCTGCGCAACCGGGAGTACCGGCAGTACTACCTGGAACACCTGCTCGAGACCGAATTCAGGCCCCCGAATGATCACGGCATTGATCGGGGCCGGGTCCGACGACGGCCTGTGGGGCCGCATCCGCCAGGCGGCCTATACGGAATCAGGGACGCCCACGGCCGGCCGTGCCACCGCAGGCAGAGCTAATCGCGGGCCTGTCCCGAAGTCAGGACGCCGGCCGTAGATACCGGGCGAGCACCGCTGCGGCAGCTTGAGCTGCCGAGGAAGGTGAAGATCTTCGACATCCTAGGCGACAGGATGGATGGACAGGGACGGACAGGCCTGCCAGCGCGGTCAGCCATTGTGGGGCCGCGCTGGCAAGATCTGGCTGCCGGAGACGCTGTCGTTTGAGGACTAAGGTGGGATTGCCGCGACCGGCCGCCGTACCTCGGTCGTAGCCCGGTATATTCGGCGAGATCATCGACAGTGCGGCCGAGGGAGGGTCATGGATCGCGCGGGACCAGACTATGACAGTCTGCGTCAAGGCGAAGCCGGGGCAGGAACACAGCAGGTGCCGCGCAAAGGTTCAGCCGAGCTACATCTTCAGGATTCCGGCCACGGCAGGAGCGGACACTGAGCCCGGACCAGCGGACCGGCGGCGGTTCTCCTGGCCTGCGGTTGGTCCACGGCCTGTTCCAGCAGCGCATCGCCGGGGATGACGCACTGCTCAGGCTCGCCAGCCTCCGCTTCGCCCAGGAAGGCCTGGCGGCAGAGGCGTATGCCGACACGCCGGACCAGCTTGACCACATGCTGCAGTACGTGCCGCCGCATCCTCGACTCCCAACGGTCCATCTGAACCGCGGGCTGAACATGCTGCGTGAACGCGACCGGGGTGTGACTGAGGAGTTCGCCGTCCGTTTCGCCGGGCGCCTTTCCGGCATAGTCGTCCACGACCATGCCGATATGGGCGCCCAGACCGACAGCCTGGTCGCCGCCCTGCGGGAGCTTGACACCCGCCTAGCCCGCTCGCAGGGCGCGCCGCGGGTCTTTCTCGAATACGCGGCCGGCCTCGAGCCCGGCTGGTTCGTCGAGGTGGCGGAGCAGCTCAAGGAAGCCGATCGGATCAGTTGCTGCATCGACGTTGGCCACGTTGGGATCCGGCAGGCCTCGGACAGGTTCGCGCGCGATCACCCGGATATCAGCCTGCGCAGCCTCAGCCCCCACGATGAGCGCCTGCCCAGTCTGGTAACGGACGTCCAGAATGCCGTGGCGGGCGCGTTGCATGACGTGCTCGACATGACGCGCTCGATCGGGCGGCTCGGCAAGCACCTGCACTTCCACCTGCACGACGGGCATCCTCTCGTCGGCGGCCTGCCCGACCATTTCACCTTCCTGATGCGGCTGCCGATTCCGTTCAGCCATGATGGCCGGCAGTCCCTGGCGACGATGTACGGGCCAGCCGGGCTCGCGGCAATCGTGGCAGCCGCGACCGACGCATGCGGCCTGGACCGCGTGTCGTTCACTATCGAGATCCATCAGGTGGAAGGCCGCCTGCCGCTCGGCGACGCTGCGGGCCTGTTCCGGCACTGGCGGGACACCACCAACGCCGAGCGTATGAACCACTGGCTTTCCGTGCTCGCGCAGAACGCCATGCTCGCGGATGAAGGCATCCGAGGGTAGCCGTTGGGCCGCGGCAGTATGGCCTAACTGCTTGACCCACATCGATGGCTGCCATTTCGGCGGCGTCAACGACTTCTCGCCTGCCCGGTGGCTCGCCCGCTGCTGTAGCGGCCGTTTCCCCCGCTACTGCTACTTCCGGGGATGGCTCCGGCACGGATAGCCTTCTCGTTATTCAAATCAGCGATCTTCTCGTGAAGAGATGCCAAGTGGCCTACCACCAGCTGATGATGCCGTTTAAGGTGGATCTTGACTCTGCGCACGGCCCAGACCGCGCATAGAATCGGTGCCGCGATGTTAGGCCAAATCGGATCGTAGAAATCGACGATTATCCAGTGATGGAACCATGCGCGCACGCCTTTTCTCCAATCTCGTAGGCGCTCCCGTGGCTGGATATGCGGCGGGCCACTAGGCGGAGTCAGGTCCGATGCGGTGAGGTTTCTCCCTCCCTGGACATACAGAGCAAGTGGAGCCCGCGCAGATACATCGGGCCCGGTAGCGAAATGGCAGCTAGCCGCGGCCTGCCGT
>CABEDR010000519.1_pt1 | contig 12799 bp, 9 predicted proteins | sample 3423071 | NCBI WGS metagenome assembly CABEDR01 (sample SAMEA5534331, study PRJEB31848) | metagenome | biome: tundra; feature: field; material: soil | place: USA | collected 2013-05 | depth 0.15 m | reverse complement strand
AGTCAGGCCCGCTGCCCCGTGCACCACTACCACCACGGCAGGGACATGCTGCTCCGCTCCCCCGGCGTTGTGCGTGCCGCGCCAGCTCGCCGTACTGCAACGGCGGCAGCCGCGCCGCGCGAACCTGAACTGGGCGGACCGGGCCCTGCCCGCGACCCTGCCCGGCCTGGTACCGAAAGCGCGGCGCCAGGGGCTGCGGCTGCCGGCCACCCCGGACACGATCCTGCGCTGGCACCGCGACATCGTCCGCCACCGCCGGGCCGTCAGGTCCGTGCGCGGCAAGACCGGCCCGGCGACCAGCCGGAACATCAGGGCCCTGGTCCTCCGGCTGGCCCGCGAGAACCCCGGATGGGGGTACCGCAGGGATGATGCCGCGGCCGGCCGCCGGTGCACTCGGTCCGGGGTCCGATCCGGGGTCCGAGAGGTGGCCGCGGCGGGTGATGCGGCCCGGCGGACGCTGGAAACCGACCGCCGGTTCCTGCTCGAGCAGTCCGAGTTCGTCGTCCTCGACGACGATCCCGACGCCGAGCAGCGAGAACCAGTCCGGCGCCGAGATCCTCCGCGCTGCGGGCAGGTTCGGCCGCGGGCCCTTCATCCGTTGACGACCTGTCCGCCGGGCAGGACCACCCGGAGCAGGGACTCACCCAGCGGTCACCGTTCGCCTGCTCCGGGCGCCTTAACCGCAATTCCGGCCAGCCTGCCCCAGCCGGCCTAGGCTGCCACCATGCCGCTCACCGCCCCGACCTGGATCACCGCGGTCGCCACCGTGATCCTTGGTGCAGGCGCGATCGTAACTGCCATCTTCGCGATCCTGGCGTTCCGCAAGCAGTCTCTCGAGGTCCGCCTGCTCCAGCAGGGGGCCGCAGGCCAGCAGGCGCTCATCGAGCAGCAAGCCGAGGCCATCAGGCTCCAGGCAAACCAGATAGACCTCCAGCGGCAGCAGTTCAGCGACCAGCAGGACATCAGCCGCCAGCAGGCCGGCGTCCTCGAGCTCCAGGCCGCAGAGCTGCAGGCATCCCTCGAGGAGCGGAAACGCGACGCCAAAGAGCGCCGCCGTACCCAGGCGTCTCAGGTGTTCATCACGCAGGAGATCCGGCCCCAAGCCCGGTACGCCGATATAACGGAACGCCCGGCGGAGCGCACCGACCTGCCGCCCGTCATCGCCGCACAAGTGCACAACTCAAGCGGCCAGCCCATCTACGACGTAGAGATCAGATGGCACAGGGGAACCGCGCCCTGGGGCGAACCCAACCCCGAGCCTCTGCCGCCGGTCATGCCGCAGACGACAGCGGAGGCATCCCGCCGATTCACCCGAGGCACCAGCCTCGACGCCAGCGGCGCAGTCATGCGGTTCACCGACGCAGCCGGAGACAGATGGCAGCGCAGACCAGACGGCGACCTCCAGGAACAGCAGCCATAACCAGCGCCGCATCGTACGCTGCCGCCACGCTCACATTTCTTGGCGTACCAGGGGTGATGCCGGCGCCGATGAGGAGCCCGGGTGTGGCGAGGGCGCCGATCCACGTGGCCACTGCCCTGGATCCGGGCAGTCATGTCGATCACCTCGCGGGGATCGCGCACCGGCGGGCGAAGAGACAGGGCCCGATGAGCGCTGATCGTTATAGTGCCGTCGACATGCGGGGCAAGGCCATCACGACGTTCATCGCCTGCACAGCCGCGCGGCGGCTCGCCGAAGTGGCCGAAGGCGAGGCGCTGCAACTGCTCACCGATGCCGGCGATGCCATCGACAACGACATCCGCGCCTGGTACCGGGCCACCCGGCAGGAGCTTGTGAGTACCGAGCGCAGCGACAGCACCTGCCGATACGTGATCGCGACGCAGTCGCTCGCTGTATTTCCAGGGACCGGCGGTACGCGTCCTGACCAAAGACCGCACGGAGAAACTGCACGGAGAAACTGCACGGGGAAACTGCACGGGCCGACGCCGGCCCTTCGGCCGGTTCGCCCGGACCGGGCTCGCCAAGGCCGGGCACATTCCGGCACCGGAAAGGATCCAGCCAGCTGCAGACGCCCGGCGCCCGCCTCCATCTCTGCGGACCATCGATGCAGCACTTCAGGGTAGCGAGGTCCGACCTGGCCTTCGACGACGTGACCATTGCGGAATACCTGACCTTAATGGAGGTCATGGCAAACGCAGACATCTACGTGTTCGTCCAGTAGCCACACCCCACGACACCGGCCGGTTCCAGTTACCGGCCGCCCTTGGGATGCGACCGCGCCGCACTCTTGCTCTATGCCGCGCGTAGGCTGACTGGGCTGGCCGTTGAGGGGTTGTGCTACACGCCACAATGCTTGGGTGACCCGGGAACCTTGAGCGGCGGCTCGCAGAGGCCCGGAGAGCACGTATGCGAGATCGGCAGCCCGGGCCGCGTGACGGCGCTGGCGCACCGCGAGGGCGTACGATCTATTGGCTCAGCAGCGCACATCGAGTGCCGGGTTCCCTGGGGCAACGCGGATCGGCGGGTTGGCGATGTCGCGAGGAATTCCTGACGCTCATTCGGCTCGAGGAGGGCGCCGGCCGATGACAGACGTGCCGTTCCGCACGATTATTGAGCCGTTCCGGATCCACTCGGTGGAGCCGATGCGGCTGACCACCCGGGCGGAGCGGACGGAGGCTCTGGCCGCCGCGGGGTACAACCTGTTCGAGCTGCGGGCCGAGTACGTGCTGATCGACCTGCTCACCGACTCAGGGACCGGCGCGATGTCGGCCGAGCAGTGGGCCGGCATCCAGCGGGGCAGCGAAGCCTACGCGGGAGCTCCCTCGTTCTACCGGTTCCGCGAGGCGGTGACCGGCCTGTTCCCGTTCCGGTACGTCTTGCCCGTCCACCAGGGCCGTGCTGCCGAGAAGATCCTGTTCACCGCGGCCGCCGGGCCGGGCCGGGTTATCCCGAACAACACCCACTTCGACACCACGCGGGCCAACATCGAGTTCACCGGCGCGCAGGCCGTCGACCTGCCCATCCCGGAGGGGCTCCAGCCAGCGCTGCGGCACCCGTTCAAGGGCAACATGGACGTCGGAGCGCTCGAGCGGCTGCTCACCGCGCGGGCCGATGCGGTCCCGCTGGTGATGCTGACCATCACGAATAACTCCGGCGGCGGCCAGCCGGTCAGCCTGGCCAACATCCGGGCGGTCCGCGAGGTCTGTGACCGCTTCGGCAAGCCGCTGTTCCTGGATGCGTGCCGTTTCGCGGAGAACGCGTGGTTCATCAGGACCCGGGAGCCCGGCTACGCCGACGTCCTGGTCACCGGCATAGTCCGGGAGATGGCCGCCCTCGCTGACGGGATGACGATGTCGGCGAAGAAGGACCCGCTCGCCAACATCGGCGGCTGGCTTGCTCTCGACGACGACAGCCTGGCCGAACGGTGCCGCAACCTGGAGATCCTCACCGAGGGCTTCCCCACCTACGGCGGGCTCGCCGGCCGTGACCTGGAGGCCATCGCCCAGGGACTGCGCGAGTGCACCGACCACGACTACCTGCATTACCGGGTGCGCTCCGTCGCCTACCTCGGCGAGGCGCTCGAGTCGGCGGGGATCCCGGTCGTTGTCCCCTTCGGCGGCCACGCCGTCTTCATCGACGCGCGCGCCATGCTGGCGCACCTCGACCCGCTGCACTACCCGGGCCAGGCACTGGCATGCGCGCTCTACGACGAGGGCGGGGTGCGGGCCAGCGAGATCGGAACCGTCATGTTCGGACTGCACCCGGACGGCACCGAGGCCCCAGCCGCCATGGACCTGGTGCGCCTCGCCATTCCCCGGCGCACCTACACCCAAAGCCACATCGACTACGTGATCGAGGTCGTCACCCGGGTGGCCAGCCGGGCCGCCGAGCTTCCCGGGATGCGCATCGTGTCCCAGCCCAGGCAGCTCCGGCACTTCACCGCACGGTTCGCGCCGCTGCGCTGACCGACGCCGGGGTAGCCTCCGGCGGGCGGTGCCACCGCTGGCGGTCAGCGACGCCAACCGATCTCATACTTGTGTGGTCACCGTGCACCGACCTTGTGTGGTCACCGTGCACCGACAATTTCCATGGCAGCTGCCGGCGGGCGCAGACAGGCGCTGAGTATGCCCGAGCGCACCGAGGCAGCCGGCCTCAGGCGGTCGATACCGGCGCACAAATCGAGGCGACCGGCGGTTACCTGCGGTCACTCCGCATCGGACAGCATCCGGTCATCGGGCGGGGCGCGGACCGCGCAATGCCACACCGCCTTCGCATAGCCGGGTCCGGCCAGCGGCGATCGGCTGCGCCAGCAGCCCGGCGAGCCTCCGGAAATCCCGCGATCAGTCCGGGTGGCGTTCCGGCTCCAGCTCCCCCGGATCAGCGAACCCGGCGGCCAGATGCGGATCGATGTTCTCATTCGCCTTCCCCGGCCCGTACTGCCAATACAGCAGCCTCCCGGTGTGTTTTCCGCGGAGCACCTCGCGCAGGGACCAGATTCGCGCCAGGCTGCCCGGTCGCATTCAGCCTCGCTACAGCGGATCAGCGCGTCCACGATCCGCCTCCTGAGACAACTGAAAATGCCGCCGGCACCGGAACGGCACACCGACACGACATGGCGGCAAGACCAGGCGGTAGCCGCTGCCCGTGCGGACGCCGAGGCGGCAGCGGCCAGGAGGCACGGCGAGCATGAGCGCGCAGGGCGGCATGAGCTGCTGGCCCGGTCCGCCCTGGCCTCCCGAAAAGGGATGGTCCGCCCGGTTCTAGCCGCGGATCGGACTTCCGGCAGCCCGGGCGCACGACACGGGCAAGATCCCCTGTGGCGGGTAGAGCGAGCGGTGACTGGTCCCAGTGCGTTGTAGTGACTACGATTCGTATCTCACTGGTCTGGTTCGTCCGCGAGGGAGACGATGTTTACTGTCCAGTTCGTGACAGACACGGTCATCCCAGATACCACGGTTGTCTTGCGGACATCAGTTGATAACTGGGTGGACCGGGGCGGCGAGTACGTCGACGGGACCTGGCAGTTTGTCCTCGATGAGCAGGCGTTCCCGGCCGGGATGCAGTTCAAGTTCGTTGTCCCGCCCGGCCAGTGGATGCGCGGCAATAACCTCACGGTCGGTGCCCAGGCCGCCGGGGCAGTCCTGACGTACACGGACGCGCAGGTTCAGTTCCCCTTCCTCGCCGCGCTCGTCACCGAGAACGGGGTGGTGGCACGGACGCTGCTCAACCGGAACGTGGACCCCGCCATCGTCTACGACGTGATCGTCGTCGGCTCGGGGATGGGCGGCGGTGTGCTGGCGAGCACGCTGGCAGATGCCGGCGCCCAGGTCCTGGTGCTGGAGGCCGGCTCGTTACTTTTCCCGACTCACGTCGGCAACCTTCCTCGTCGCCTGCTCATCGGACAGTTCCAGAAGCAGATCTGGTCACTGTGGCAATACTTCGGGGTGACCAACTACACCAACGTGGACGGGTCGAACTACCAAGGGGCGCAGGGGTTCAACCTGGGCGGCCGGTCCATCTTCTGGGGAAGCCTGATCCCGCAGCTGACTCCCTGGCAGCTCGCGGCGTGGCCGACGGCAGTGAGCGATTATCTGCTCAACCAGGGCGGGTACACAGCGGCCCTCAAGACGTTCAACGCCGACCAGCTCCCGGACAGCAACTTCCAGAATTCCTCCCGGGCCTTCCTGGATACCACCGTGCCGGGCTGGAACGCTGCGGACGGCCCGGTAGCCGTCCAGTACGCGGGGGCAACGAACTGGTCGATCCCGGTCGGTATCTTCTCCACGGCTGATCTGCTTCTCGAGGACGTCCTGGTGCAGGAGCCGCCGCAGCTCAACCCGACGGGGCGAGTTCCGGTGAGGGTCAACCTCAACCACGCCGTCTGGAACGTCACGTTCGACCCGAACGATGCCACCCGGATCACCGGCGTTCAGTGCTTCGATCTGCTCGCGCAGGAGAAGCGGAGCTATCAGGCGGCAAACGTCGTGCTCTGTGCGGGCACGATCGAGTCGGCGAAGATCGCCTTGCAGTCGGGTCTCAGCGACCCTGCCGGAAAGATCGGCCAGGGCATCACGGATCACATGATCCGTTACCGGCACTTCGTCGTCCCGCCTGGCCAGACGGATGCGAGCACCACGGACTCGGCTAAATTGCTGCTTCAGAACCCTGCGGCCACGGCGGACCAGCATGCATTTGACATCGTCGTTGAGCTGGGCGCCGAGTTCAACCAGGGCCGCTATATCGACCCCGTCCATCTGGCCCAGGACGAGAACATCCGCAACGGGTACATGCTCTGCGAGATTGTATTTCAGTATTACTCACCGCTCCTCGACGGCAACTACATCGCCGCGGTCGGCGACCCGCCTGACCCGGCCAACCCCGTCAACCTCTACATGGCGCCCGCCACCCCGACCCCAGCGCTGCTCGCCGAGGCCGACCAGATCGCCCAGAGCGTGTTCGCCGCGTTCGGCGCCCTCCCTGTGAGCGGCGAGGACCCGTCAATGGCCCTGCAGACGGCCACCATCGGCGGGGTCGCCCACGAAGTCGGCACGCTGCGCATGGCGGACGACGGGACCGGCGTGGTCGATGCCGACCTGAAGTTCCTCGGGTACCAGAACCTCTACGCCTGCGACAACTCGGTCTTCCCCGTCTCACCGGCCGGCAACCCGAGCCTCACCCTCGCCGCGCTGGCGCTTCGCCTCGCAAACCACCTGACCCAAACTGAAGCAGCCCAACGTCATTAAGATGCCAGGCGCTATGCCGACCAGTCCGCTTCCTGGTTGCTGTGACTCGGCGACGGCGCGGGTCAGGGGCAACCGCATTCGCCGCGACGTTGCCGGCGGCCAGCCTACCCTGTGACGCTCGAATACTCGATTGGATGGTTGACCTGCACTGTTGCCAGCAGGCTTGGACGGGGTGATGGCTGGCTGGGCGGGTGCTGCTCAAGATCGTCTACCTGCTGACGTGCCGGATACTCGGCCTGGCCGTCCTGGTGTTCCGCGGCGGCTGGGCCAAGGATGCTGAGCTGCTGGTTTTGCGCCACGAGAAGGCGGTGCTGCGCCGGCACGTCGGCCGGGTCCTGTACAAGCCGGCCGACCGGGTGTGGCTCGCCGCGCTGGCACGGCTCATACCCCGCAGGCTCTGGACCGAAATCCTGCCCGTTACGCCAGCGACACTGCTGGCCTGGCACTGCAGGCTGGCCGCGCCAAGGTACGACACGAGCAAGCGGCGCAAGCCCGGCCGCTCGCCGACGGTCCCGGGCATTGCCCGCCTTGTCGTTCGCCTGGCGAAGGAGAATCCGCCGTGGGGATACCGCCGGATCCACGGCAAACCGACGAAACTCGGCGTGACGGTCGCGCCGTCCACCGTGTGGGAGATCCTGCGTGCCGCGGGCATCGATCCGGCGCCGCGGCGCTCAGGCCCAGCCTGGCGGCAGTTTCTGCACGCCCAGACCGCCGGGATCCTGGCGGCCGGCCTTCCTGCACGTGGACACCGTGCTGCTGAAGAGACTGTAGTCCTGATCTTCATCGAGCATGGCGCTCGCCGGATGCACCTCGGCGGCGTCACAGCGAACCCGACCGGGGAGTGGACGGTGCAGCAGGCCCGTAAACTCGCCCTGAGCCTCGACGAGCGGTTCGAGGACATCAGGTTCGAAGATGGCCTCCTCGCTGGTGGCGAGCCCGGAGGAGATCATCCTTGCATCCAGGGCGGCCAGGAACGCCCGCTGGTGGTCGTGGGACAGGATCGGCGATGTTCCCTGTTCCGCAAAAACGGAACGGAAAGCTGCGTTCTAGCGCTCTCGCCCCATGACGGGAGCCGTGGCGCCGCCCGGCGCGTGCCCTGGGATGGCGGCCAGAAGCTCGCCGAGGCAGGCCCCGACCTGCTTAGCCTCGATGAGAAAGGCATCGTGGCCATACGGCGACGTGATGACGCGCACGCTCCCCGCCCCGGGGATGCCGGCCGCGAGGTACTCCTGCTGGGTGAGCGGGTAGAGGCGGTCGCTGTCGATTCCCGCGACGAGGGTGCGTGCCCGTACCCGGCGCAGCGCGGCGGCCGTTCCGCCGCGGCCGCGGCCGATGTCGTGACTGTTCATCGCCTCGGTCAGCGTGACGTAGCTGCCGGCGTCGAATCGCCAGGCGAGCTTGTCGGCATGGTGGTCAAGATAGGACTCGACGGCGTACCGGCCCCCGTCCCATGGGTGCTCGCCGTCCTGGTGGTCACGGCCGAAGCGTGCGGCAAGCTCCGGCTCGCTGCGGTAGGTGACGTGAGCGATCCGCCGGGCCACGCCAAGGCTGCGGTGGGGGCCGTCGCCGGGCCGGGCGTCGTAGTAGTCGCCGCCTCGCCAGCCGCGGTCGGCCCGGATGGCGTGCAGTTGCGGCGCGGTCCAGGCGATCTGCTCGGCTGAGGAGGCCGCCGTGCAGGCGAGCAGGAACTGGGCATTGACCCGGTCTGGGTGGCCGACGGACCACTCCAGCGCGCGCATGCCTCCCATCGAGCCGCCGACGACCGCGGCCCAGCTCCCAATGCCGAGGGTGTCGGCGAGGACCACCTCCGCCGCCACCTGGTCACGGATGGTCAGGATGGGGAACCGGCTGCCCCACGGCCGCCCGTCCGGGGCGGGGGATGCCGGCCCGGTGCTGCCCTGGCAGCCGCCGAGCGCGTTCGGCGCCACCACGTACCAGGTGGCCGGGTCGAGCGCCCGCCCGGGCCCGATCAGCTCTCGCCACCAGCCGGGGGTGGGGTGGCCGGGCCCGGCAGGCCCGGTGACGTGGCTATCGCCGGTGAGCGCGTGCAGGACGAGCACCGCGTTGGACCGGTCCTCCGCCAGCGTGCCCCACGTCTCGTACGCCAGCCGCACCTTCGGCAGGCAGGCGCCGGCCTCCAGCAGCAACGGGCCGTCCAGCGTCACCCACTGGCGGCGGCCCGGCGCGTCCCCCTCCTGCCATGCGCCCGTGGCAGGAGGGGGACCCGTATGCCGGCTCACTGTCAGCTCACGGACTTGACGGCGCGGAACCCCGCCTCCAGGTCGGCCTTCAGGTCCTCGATCCCCTCGATGCCGACCGACAGGCGCACCAGGCCGGGCGTGACTCCGGTGCTGAGCTGCTCCTCGGGTGAGAGCTGACTGTGCGTCGTGCTGGCCGGGTGCACGATCAGGCTCCGCACGTCGCCGATGTTCACCAGATGGCTGAACAGCTGCACCGAGTCGACGAACCGCCGGCCGGCCGCCACCCCGCCGCGCAGGTCGAAGGCCAGCACCGCGCCCGCACCACGCGGCAGGTACTTCTGCCCGGCCGGGTACCACGGGCTGGATGGCAGGCCCGCGTAGTAGACGGCCTCGACTTCGTCGCGGGCTTCCAGCCACTCGGCCAGCGCCTGCGCATTCGCGTTGTGCCGCTCGATCCGCAGCGACAACGTCTCCAGGCCCTGGATGAGAAGGAAGCTGGTGAACGGTGAGATCGCCGGACCGGTGTCCCGCAGCAACTGCACGCGCAGCTTGGCAGCGAATGCCCCGGGGCCGAGGGCCGGCCAGTACTGCAGCCCGCCGTAACTCGGGTCTGGCTCGACGAAGCCCGGGAATCGGTCCGCGTGGGCGCCGAAGTCGAATGTACCGCCGTCAACCACGATCCCGGCGACCACCGTGCCGTGCCCGCCGATGAACTTGGTCGCCGAGTGCACGATGATGTCCGCACCGTGCTCTATAGGCCGGGAGACGTAGGGCGTGGGCACGGTGTTGTCCACGACCAGCGGTACCCCGACCTCATGGGCGATGGCGGCGACCTGCTCGATGTCCAGGACGTTGCTGCGCGGGTTGCCGATGGTCTCGGCGAAGAACAGCTTGGTGTTCGGCCGCGCGGCGGCCCGCCATTCGTCGAGGTTGTCCGGGTCCTCGACGAAGGTGACCTCGATCCCGATCTTGGGCAGCGTGTAGTGGAACAGATTGTATGTCCCGCCGTACAGCGACGCGCTCGACACCAGGTGGTCGCCAGCGCCAGCGAGGGTGAGCACCGTCAGCGTCTCCGCTGCCTGGCCGGAGGCGAGTGCCACGGACGCGACACCCCCTTCGAGCGCGGCGAGGCGCTTCTCGACGACATCGCTTGTCGGGTTCATGATGCGCGTGTAGATGTTGCCGGGCTCGGCCAGGCTGAACAGGTTCGCGGCATGCTCGGTGTCGCGGAAGACGTACGACGTCGTCTGGTAGATGGGCACGGCGCGCGACCCGGTCGCCGGGTCGGGCACGGCTCCCGCGTGCACCTGCTTTGTCTCGAATGACCAGGCGGAGATGTCGGATTCTGGGGCATGATCGGTCATGATGATCTCCTTGCGAGGATGTGAGGGCTGGTGGCGCCGCATCCGGTCGGCACAGGCCGATGAGGCGGCTGCAGGTACGAGCGGCCGAACCGACGGAATGCCACGGGCCTGATGCGGCCCCGGTCGTCAGAGCGGCCGACACCATTCGTCGAACATTCGCCGCACGTGCGACCCGGTCATCGGCAGCGCGAAACGCTGGTTCGCGAGCGACTCAGGCAGGTGCGGACGAGACACGTCACGGACTTTACAGCGGGCGCATGCCCGCTGGCTAGGGACGACAGTCCCGGCACGGGTCCCGTCGGCACCCGTGACATTCCCGCCTGGCTCGCCCGCGTCAGGGCTGGCTGAGCCGCGCGTCGAGTGAATCTCGCAGCGCATCGCGGCGAAATTGAAGGCGACGACGGTCAGAATGATGATCAGACCAGCCGGATAGACCTCGCACCAGTATCCGTGGAGCAGATACGTGGTGCCCTGACTGAGCAGACACTTTGGGTGTCGCCACGGGAATTGGAACCCCGGCCTTCATGCGTACCATTCCGGTGGCTGGGAGGCAGGGTTCGGCATAGTGGAGCGGGGCGAACCGGGTGACCTCCCTGGTCTTGCCATCCACGCTGGTCTGGGCAATGGTGGTCACGCTGTCGTCCCGGGGGTAGCTGAGCACGGCCCGCCGGTGTGCACGGTCCACGGCGAGCCCCGGGGTACTGGAATGCTTCTTGCACCAGCCCGAAGTCGGCGAGGAAGACCATCCCCTCCGTTTCGAGGACTGCCTACGGCGCGCGGGCCGCGGGCCCGGCCCGGAGATCCAGTCCGCGCCGTCGGCGGACAGGTAGGTCAGCAGCCTGGACCGTTCTTCTAGCCGCGGGCATCTTGATGACGGCGCCACACCGGGACCCTGCCGGCAACCCGTATCCCCGCCGCCAGATTGTAGCTCTCAGTAGCCAGCCACTGATCACGTTCCGCTGTCGCGCAGTGACACCATCCCGGTTAACTTCGAAGAGCCGGTTTGCTGTTGTTGCCCAGGAGTTTCAACGCCAGCTACGGCGACCTGACCTGCGAGGAGAACTGCCGCACTATAACGCACAGAACCTCCTTGCTCGATCGCTGAACCAGCAGTGCTACGAGCACAACCCCGGCTTTTTGCGCATGGCGCAATAAAGTGGCCTGCTGTTCAAGCCCTAAGCGCGTTTCATGCAGGCAGACCTTGAAGAGCGCAGCGTGCTTCACCGGGCAGCTTTAAGCGGCAAGTGACATCATGATGTGGTTCTGTTCCTCTTACCGCTCCTTGCGGGTATGCAGCCGAAAGGACGGTATCAGTGGGCAACGTACCTTACAGGATTGTTTTCCTCAGAAGGGTGCATTAGATGATCAATGTGAAGACGAAGGTCGCCATGAGGCTCGCCGGCTTGCTGGCGGCATGCATGGCAGCACTGATCCCGGCAACAGCATCAGGGTCGGTGCATACTTCGGCGCCGACCGCGGCCCTGCCGTTCGGGCTGTTCGAGAGCAGCAACAACGACCAGTACTCGTTCCCGGTCCCGCCCGCCTACGCGATCCAGTACTACGGCTGGCAGGAAGGCTTCCAGACCGCCGACGCGCAGGCAGCGTGGAACGCTGGCACCGAGGTCTTCGCGGAGCTGCAGACCTGCGGCAACCCGTGCGACTCAACCGGCATCTCGGTCGCCAATGTGACGAACGGGCGATACGACAAGTACCTGACGAACTTCGCCAGCGCGGTAAAGGCGTACGGCCATCCCGTGATGCTTACGTTCGACCACGAGATGAACGGCGACTGGTACCCGTGGGGCGACACCGAGATCACGCCCGCGCAGTGGATCGCGGCCTGGCAGCACGTGACCACGCTGATCAGCTCGATCGCATCGAACGTCACCTGGGTGTGGGCGCCGAACATCGAGCAGGGCTCTGCGTCAGTGTCGAGCTACTGGCCGGGCATCGGGTACTCGAACCCGCAGGTGAACGTGGTCGGCCTCGATGGCTACTTCCAGAACACTGGCTCTACCTGGGCAAACACGTTCTCCAAGAGCGTCACGGACGTTGAGTCGGCCAGCGGCGGCAAGTACCCGCTCATCGTCGCCGAGACCGGCGTGCCGTCGACCGACTCGAACAACGTCTCGCAGATCGACAACCTGGTCTCGGGCGCGCGGTCGGCTGGCGCAACGGCCCTGATGTACTTTGACTCCGGCACCAAGTGGTCGTTAACCAGCACTGAGCCATCCGAGTTCATCAAGGACGTCGGATGAGCTGGCTAAGCGTGTAAGCCCGCTTCTTAATCCGCGGGTTCGGGGCAGCGAAACCGGCCGTGCGTCTTATCTAGGATAGGACGCCTCGCTTAACAACTATGGGCAATCGCGCCAGCTCACTTATCGGTTGTCTGGCCCATCACAGATGAGGGTGTAGCGGTCGGCGGCGCGTTCGACAGCGACACGGCAACCGGCATGATGCCGGCTGCGCAACGCGTCGCCGGCGTGCTAACGTCTTGGCGATCGTGATCCATCGGCAGGAGGTGAGTCCCAT
>CABEDR010000431.1_pt1 | contig 14525 bp, 10 predicted proteins | sample 3423071 | NCBI WGS metagenome assembly CABEDR01 (sample SAMEA5534331, study PRJEB31848) | metagenome | biome: tundra; feature: field; material: soil | place: USA | collected 2013-05 | depth 0.15 m | reverse complement strand
CCGAGCCGGGGACCGGGTAAGGCGTCCGGACAAAGCGGCCCGGGCCGAGCAGTTCGCTGATCGTCTGCTCGGCGAAGTCCACCTCCGCGGCGTTGTTTACCGTAACCGGGTAACCCTCGACGAACTGAGCCTCCGCGGCAAGCCCGTGCGCCGCGGCGATCTCGCGGATCAGGTGCAGCGCGGCGTCGCGCACCGCCGTGCGTGTCCCGGCCGAGAACGAGCGGACCGTCGCGAGGAATTTCGCGTCGTCCGGGATGACGTTGTCGGCGGTGCCGGCGTGGAAGCTGCCGACCGTGATCACGACCGGGTCGAAAACATCGAACCTGCGGGTTACCAGCGTCTGGAGAGCAGTCACGACCTCGCAGGCGGCCGGAATCGGATCGGCCGCGTGATGCGGCTGCGAGGCATGGCCGCCGCGGCCCCGGATAGTGACGTCGAGGGTATCGGCGGCCGCCATCATCGTGCCCGCCTTGCTGCTGGCGATCCCGAGCGGCAGCAGGCTGGAGGTGACATGGATGCCGAACGCGGCGGCAGGCTGCTCGCCGGCTGCCCCGAGCACCCCCTCCTCGATCATCTGCCGCGCGCCGCCGAGGCCCTCCTCACCTGGCTGGAACATGAAGACGACGTTCCCGGCCAGCTCGTCCCGCCGCTCGGCCAGCAGCCGGGCGGCGCCGGCGAGCATGGCGGTGTGCAGGTCGTGGCCGCACGCGTGCATGGCACCGTGCACCTGCGAGGTGTAGTCGACGCCGCTGCGCTCGGTGACCGGAAGCGCGTCCATGTCACCGCGCAGCAGCACGGTCTTCCCCGGCCTGGTCCCGCGCAGGACCGCCGTTACCGAGCTGAGCGAGCGCCCGAGGCTGACCTCCAGCGGCAGCCCGTCCAGCACCCGGAGCACCTTCTCCTGGGTTCGGGGCAGCTGCAGGCCGATCTCCGGCTCACGGTGGATCGCGCGGCGAAGCTCCGCCAGCTCGCCGGAGATCGCGACGGCGTCATCCTGCACTCCCGCACCCATGCACCGTCTCCTTCGCGCCGTAGCATCGGGGGCCAGCCATTATGCCCCCAGGATCGCACGCCGGTGCCCGCCGGCGTGGCGGTCAGCGGAGCCGTATCGTCGCCGGCCCACGGCATGCGGCGCTACCTGACCACGGCAGGCGGCGAGATGTTCCGGGCCCGCCCTGGTGCCTGCCCGCGGCCGCCAGCCGCCGGGGCGGGTCAGACACCGGGCCGGGCTCGCCCGTCGCGACCAGGACTGCTTAGACTGTGCGAACACCGTGCGGCCGTGCGGTGTCCGCCGCGGCCGATGGCATCACCGCCAGAGCCATCGTGTCCGGCCGACTGCCGAGGTCAGGGATCCAGACGTGAATGGCGTCGGCTGGGACATTGTCATCGTCCTGGTCATAATTCTCATCGGGGGCTTCTTCGCGGGCGCCGAGATGGCCCTGGTGTCCCTCCGCGAGGGCCAGGTGCGCGCGCTGGCCAGGCGCGGCAAGCGCGGCAAGCGCGCGGCGCGGCTGGCCCAGGATCCCAACAGGTTCCTGTCCGCTGTCCAGATCGGCGTAACCGTCGCGACCTTGCTGTCGGGTGCCTTCGGTGCCGCGACGCTGGCCAGCGACCTGCGCAAAGTGCTGGGCAGGCATATCTCGGCCGGCCTGGCCTCTGTGCTCTCGCTGGTCGCCGTCACGCTCGCCATCTCGTTCTTCACCCTGATCTTCGGTGAGCTGGCACCCAAGCGCATCGCCCTGCAGCGCGCCGAACGGGTATCGCTGGCAGCGGCCCCGGCGCTGGACCGGCTGGCGACACTTGCCCGGCCGCTGGTCTGGCTGCTGTCCAGGTCGACCAACCTGGTGGTACGGCTGCTCGGCGGTGACCCCGGCGTGGGCCGGGGCGTGATGACCGACGAGGAGCTGCGTGACCTGGTAGTCGGAAACCAGGCGCTGAGCGCCGACGAGCGGCACATCGTCGGCGAGGTCTTCGACGCCGGCAAGCGCCAGATCCGCGAGGTTCTGGTGCCGCGGACCGAGGTCGAGTTCCTGCCCGCGGTGATGCCACTGCGGGATGCCGCGCAGATCGTGGCCAAAGAGCCCTACACGCGCTTTCCCGTCTACCAGGAGTCCTACGACGACGTCATCGGCTTCGTGCATGCGCGGGACCTGCTCGATCCCGGCGCGCTGAACGGATCACGCCAGGTCGGTGAGATGTGCCGGCCGGTAAAGCTGCTGCCGACGAGCAAGACCGTGCTGTCCGCCCTGTCAGAAATGCGGAAAGACCGGGCGCATCTGGCGATCGTGGTGGACGAGTACGGCGGGACGGCCGGCATCGTGACTCTCGAGGACCTGGTCGAGGAGCTCATCGGCGATATTCAGGATGAGTACGACGTCGATGCGGTGAACCCCCGGCAGCTGCTCGGCGGTGAGCTTGAGGTGGACGGCCTGCTGAACCTGGATGAGTTCGCCGAGCAGACCGGGATCGAGCTGCCCGAGGGCCCTTACGAGACGGTTGCCGGCTACCTGCTCGCCGCGCTCGGCCATCTGCCCGGCCAGGGCGAGTCAGTTGAGGTAGCCGGACGGAAGCTGACGGTCACGCAGATGGACGGTCGCCGGATAGCCCTGCTGCGGGTGGGCCACGCGGCGGCGCCGCCCGCTGCGCCGTCAGCCGCCGCTGCGCGGCAGGAACCGGACACCGCGGCCCACTAGACTGGTCCGCGGTCGCCGTAGAGCCGCTGCGCGATACCCCGGCTGGCTCCTGCGCCGTGGCAGGCCGGCGGAACCCCACTCTCGGAAGGTTGCACCGTGCAAACCAGCGCAGGGCAAACCAGCGCAGGGCAAACCAGCGCAGGGCAAACCAGCGCAGGGCAAACCAGCGCAGGGCACGGAGCCGGCGACGCCCGCCCCGTGCTGGTCGTGGACTTCGGGGCGCAGTACGCCCAGCTGATCGCCCGCCGGGTGCGGGAGTGCCAGGTCTACTCGGAGATCGTGCCGAGCACGATGCCGACTGCCGAGATGCTCGCAAAGCAGCCGGCGGCGATTATCTTGTCCGGCGGTCCCGCCTCGGTCTACGCGCCGCAGGCGCCTCCGGCACCGGCCGGCCTGTTCGCGGCGGGAGTGCCCGTCCTGGGCATCTGCTACGGCTTCCAGCTGATGGTCGCGGGCCTGGGCGGCGTGGTGGAGCGGACCGGCACCGGGGAGTACGGGGCCGCGGCGCTCGAACTCGGGCCGGCCGCCGGCAGCGGGGCTGGCGGCACGCTGCTGCACGGACTGCCGCCGCGACAGCAGGTGTGGATGTCGCACGGAGACACCTGCGCGGCACCACCGCCGGGCTTCGAGGTCACTGCCCGGACGGCCAGCACCCCGGTGGCAGCAGCAGAGGACACCGGCCGCCGGCTGTACGGGATCCAGTTCCACCCCGAGGTTCTGCACACCGAGCACGGCATGACGATCCTGCGCCAGTTCCTCGCCGCGGCCGGCTGCCAGCAGACCTGGACCATGCGCAGCGTCATCGAGGAGCAGACAGAGCGAATCCGCGCGCAGGTCGGGGACGGCCGGGCCATCTGCGGGCTATCCGGGGGAGTCGACTCCGCCGTGGCCGCTGCTCTCGTCCAGCGCGCCATCGGATCCCGCCTCACCTGCGTCTTCGTAGATCACGGGCTGCTGCGCAAGGCCGAGGCCGAGCAGGTCGAGAAGGACTTCGTGGCCGCCACCGGGGTCAACCTCAAGGTGGTCGACGCACAGGACATTTTCCTCACCGCGCTGGCCGGAGTGGCCGATCCCGAGCAGAAGCGGAAGATCATCGGGCGCGAGTTCATCCGCGCGTTCGAGCGGGCTGAACGCGAGATCACCGGTGCTGCCGCCAGCCAGGATGCTGCGGTGGGATTCCTGGTGCAGGGCACCCTGTACCCGGACGTGGTGGAATCGGGCGGCGGAACCGGGACCGCGAACATCAAGTCTCACCATAACGTGGGCGGTCTTCCCGACGACCTGGCGTTTGACCTGGTGGAGCCGCTTCGGGCGCTGTTCAAGGATGAGGTGCGCCAGGTCGGCCTCGAACTCGGGCTGCCTCCGGAGATCGTCTGGCGGCAGCCGTTCCCCGGTCCCGGCCTGGCTGTCAGGATCATCGGAGAGGTGACGCGGGACCGGCTGCGCATCGTCCGCGAAGCGGACGCCATCGCCCGCCAGGAGCTGACCAGAGCGGGCCTGGACCGGCAGATCTGGCAGTGTCCGGTTGTGCTGCTCGCCGACGTCCGGTCCGTGGGCGTGCAAGGCGACGGGCGCAGCTACGGCTACCCGGTGGTGCTCCGGCCGGTTACGAGCGAGGACGCGATGACGGCGGACTGGGCCCGGCTGCCGGATGCGGTACTCGCCGCCATCTCGACGCGGATCACCAACGACGTGTCGGAGATCAACCGCGTCGTGCTCGATGTGACGAGCAAGCCTCCGGCCACGATCGAGTGGGAATAACACGATCGAGCGGGCGTAAGAGACTCAGCGTGCCCGGCCGGACGGCTCAGGTCACGCTGGCTTGCGCGCTGTCGAATTCTAGGTACGTTCTGTCCGTGGTAATCTGGCGCAGCCTGTCCAGTGCGTCCCACACGTCGGTGAACCTGGTGGTGATCGGGGCAGGCCCGAGCCGTAGCCGGTCCGGCCTGCGGAAGTCGCCGATAATGTCCGCCTGAATCAGTGCCTGGCTCAGCCGCCATGCCTCCGGATGGCGCAGGCACACATGCCCGCCACGGCGGGCGTCGTCGCGGGGCGAGGCCAGGGCGAAGTCGAGCGGCTCCAGCCATTCGTCCGCCAGCGCGATCAGGTAGGCGGTCAGCGCGGTTCCCTTGGCCCGGAGCCGGTCGATCCCGGCCTCGCCGAGCAGCCGCACGCCCTCCTCCACCGCGACGGTTCCGATGATCTGCGGAGTCCCGGTCGCAACGGCGTCGATGCCTGGCGCGGGATCGTAGCCGGGTCCCATCGCGAATTGATCCCGCTGGCCGAACCAGCCCCAGATGGGCTGCCGCAGCCGATCCTGCAGCCCGCCGCGGACGTAGACAAACGCGGGCGCGCCGGGGCCTGCGTTGACGTACTTGTAGGTGCAGCCGACCGCAAGGTCAGCGCCGGATGCATCGAGTTCGATTGGCACGGCGCCGACGGAGTGGGACAGGTCCCAGAGCACCATTGCCCCGGCCTCGTGCACCAGCTGGGTGAATCTGGCCAGGTCAGCAAGGGCGCTGCTGCGATAGGCGACATGCGAGAGGCAGACGAGCGCGGTGCGCTCGTCCAATGCCGCGCGCACTGTCTGCTCGCTGAGCCCGGTGTCCGGGTCGGTGCGGATCATGCGCAGCTCGCAGCCGCGCTGCGCGGCGATCCCCTCCAGGACGTAGCGGTCGGTGGGAAAGTTGTCGTCGTCAGTGACGATGACATTTCTGCCGGGCTGGGCGTCCAGTGCCGCCCAGGCGAGCTTGTACAAGTTGACCGTCGTGGAGTCGCAGACCAGGACCTGACCGGGTGCGGCGCCCACGAGCTGCTCGCCGAGCGCATCGCCGACCTGCCGCGGCAGTTCCATCCAGCGGTCCCAGGACCGGGCCAGCCCGACACCCCACTCCTGGTCGACCACATCGGCGATACGCGCCTGGGTCCGGACCGGCAGCGGGCCGAGCGAATTCCCGTCCAGGTAGATCAGCGACCGATCGTGGCGCACGAACCGGTCACGGAAGTGCCCCAGCACATCCGCCGCATCCTGTTCTTCCGCGTACGTGCGGCCCGTCGAGAACGTCGTCACGCCCCTACAGTAGCGGCGGGAGCTAGCGGGATCGGCATTCCATCCCGAACCGACATGAATCGCGCAAGCCGCGGCCCGGCGCTAGCCGCGCCTGCGACGCCGCCTCCGCCGCAACCCCAGGACCACGAGTGCCACGGCGATCAGGGCGGCCAGCGCAGGGACGGCCCGCTTGAGGACGGGCACGCCGGCCACGCTCAGCAGGTCGATGGCGTCGTTATCCCCCGGCCGTGACGGCGCGAACGGCTGCGGTGTTGGCTGGGGACCCGATGCCCCGGCGCCGGCGCCCGAGACCGAGGTGCCCGGTGGTGCTGTCTCGGGTGCTGCTGTCTCCGGTGCCACAGCGTCGGATGCCGCGGTCTGGGACGCTGCTGCGCCGAACGTCCCAGTGCCGGATGCCGGCGGGCCGGAGCGGCCATTGGCGCTGGCGAACGCATCGGCGCCAGCGGGCGCCTCGCCCAGCGTCAGGTCGTGCTCGGCGAGCCTCTGCCGGATCTCGTCGACCGACGCCGGGCCGATGTTCTCGATCGCCAGCAGCTGCTGCGGGGTGCGGGCGGCAAGATCTCCGACGGTGTGCACCCCTTCCTTGCGCAGGCTGTTGTAGGACCGCAGCGGCAGGCGCAGTTCCTCGAGCGGCAGCGACAAGGGATCCTCTTCCGTGCCTGCCAGTTCCGTGCCTGCCAGTTCCGTGCCTGCTGGTTCCGCGCCTGCTTCGGCCGCGCCGTCGGACTGGTCGGCGGTGAGCATCTCGGCCAGGTTGGCGGCGAAGATCCCGATGAGCTTGCCGCCGACCTCAGCCATCACGCCGCGGCCGAACTGGGCGGGCTTGCCGGTCACGTTGAGGCTGGTGTAGACGATCACGCGCGTCTCGCTGCCGCGGTCCTCCAGCACCGATCGGACGGTGGCTGACGCGGTGCCAGCGCCCCTGGTCTCCTTGCCGGAAGCCTCCAGCGTCACCTCGCCAGCCTCGGCATTTTTCTCGGTGAAGCGGGCGGTGCCCGCATAAGTCATCGAGATCGGCCCGACCTTTACCTTGATCTTGCCGTTGATCACGTCGCCATCTGCGGAGTCGAGGGTTGCGCCCGGCATGCAGGGTGCCACCCGCTCCACATCCAGCAGCACAGTCCACGCCCGCTCCTTCGGGACCGGGACAGTGAATGAGTGCTCTAGATCCATATCCTTAGACTCCTGCCGCTGCTGCCAGTGCCCGGCCGGTCAGCACCCTCGCCAGGTGGCGACGGTAATCGGGCGCCCCGTGCAGGTCAGCCGGCGGTTCCGTGCCCTCGTCCGCGCTGACCGCGGCCGCCCGCAGCGCGTCGCGGCTGGCCTGCGCTCCGGCTGCGGCGCTCTCGGCTGCCGTTGCCCTGACGGGTACGGGGCCCATGTTCGTCAGGCCGATCCTAGCCTCGGCCACCGTGCCATTGGTGCGCCTGGCCAAAGCCGCCACGGCAACAGTCGCCCAGGACTGCGCCGTCCGGTGGAATTTCTGGTAACGGTAGCCCGTCCGGGCCCCAGCTTGGGCACCCGTATCCGGTCAGGAATTCATCTGGTTCCAGGGCATTGGCCAGGTAGTCGACCAAGAAGTCAATGGCGGTGATCTGGCGCTCGCCGTCCGACGGCAGAGGCCAGCCGCGCCGGGCCCCCTGAGCGCCAAACTCGATCTTCGCGCAGCCAGGTGATTCCGTCCGGGCGAGGCCGCCACCAGGCAGCTCAGCCGGCGGACGTGCGGCAGAACGGCATCTCGTCAGGCTCTTGCGCGCCGGTAACCTTTGTCAGCCAGTCTCGAGGACCTGGAACGCCTCGGCGAGCCGGCCGTCCGGCAGGCCGGCCTGGGCCGCGTTGCGGACGAGCCAGGCGCGCAGGAAGCCCTCGAGCTCATCGGGGTTGGCGATCTGGCTCTCATGGGCGCGCAGCGCGGCCACCTTGCGGGGGAAGGTGGCCGTCACATCGACGTAGCGGTCGGGCGTCTGGCTGCCGGAGACCCATACCTCTCGGACCGTCCAGGGCTCAAGCCCTTCGTCAGCGAGCAGTTCGGGAAACGCGAACGGGTTCCTGGCGTCCGGGTAGACGGCATCGAGAGTGGCCGAGCCGACCGCCCGGTGGTCGGGATGGCTGGCGCCCGGCCGTGCGTAATTGCGCTCCGGGGACTGGCAGACCAGCCGGTCAGGACGCACCTGCCGGATCACCCTGGCCAGGTCCCTGCGCAGCTCGAGCGTGGCCTCGACCCGGCCGTCCGGGTACCCGAGGAACCGCACATCATGCACGCCCACCTGCTTGGCAGCCGCGGTCTGCTCCGCGCGCCGCAGGGTCGCCATGTCCGCGCGCGAGACCGACCGGTCACTGCCGCCGGCGTTGCCGTCAGTGACGATGCAGTAGAGCACCTCGAGGCCGCCGCCGGTCCAGCTGGCGATGGTACCGGCAGATCCGAAGTCGACGTCGTCCGGGTGCGCGGTAATGACCAGGATGCGGCTGATCTCGGCGTCATCTAGCATGATCACGATCCTACGGCGTGGTGCGTTCCTCAGATGGGCGCCGGGCGGGTTGGACGCTGCCCTGGGGAGGAACAGCGCCCAGCCCACCGGACCGGTCAGTCGAGCGCGGACATGACGTGCTTGATCCGGGTGTAGTCCTCGAACCCGTACATCGACAGGTCCTTGCCGTAACCGGAGTTCTTGAAGCCGCCGTGCGGCATCTCGGCGACCAGCGGGATGTGGGTGTTGATCCAGACGCAGCCGAAGTCCAGCCGCCGTGACACGCGCATCGCGCGGCCGTGATCGGAGGTCCAGACCGAGGAGGCGAGCCCGTAGTCCGTGCCGTTCGCCCACCGCACGGCCTCGTCCTCGTCGCTGAACTGCTGGACGGTGATGACCGGGCCGAATATCTCGTTCTGGACGATCTCGTCGTCCTGCTGCAGGCCGTCCACCACGCTGGCCTCGAAGAAGTAGCCGCGCGACCCGGTCTGCCTGCCGCCGGTGACGACCCGCGCGTGATCCGGCAGCCTGCCGATGAACCCGGCGACCCGCTCCAGCTGGCTAGCGTTATTCAGCGGCCCGAAGTCGGCGTCCTCGACGTCGGGACCGCCGACGGTCTGGCCCTTCGCCTGCTCGGCGAGCGCGGCGACGAAGTCCTGGTGGATGCCCGGCGCCGCCAGCACCCGGGTCGCGGCCGTGCAGTCCTGGCCCGCGTTGAAGTACCCGGCGATCGCGATGGCCTCGGCCACCTTCGCGGGATCGGCATCGTCGAAGACGACGACCGGCGCCTTCCCGCCGAGCTCCAGGTGCACCCGCTTCAGGCCGGCCGCCGCGGCAGCCGCCACTTCCTTGCCCGCCCGGACGCTCCCGGTGATCGATACCATCTGCGGGACCGGATGCGAGACCAGCGCGCGACCGGTGTCCCGGTCACCGCAGATGACGTTGAACACGCCCGGCGGCAGGTGCTCGCTCATCAGCTCGGCCATCAGCAGCGTGCTGGCCGGCGTGGTGTCGGACGGCTTCAGCACCATCGTGTTGCCCGCCGCCAGCGCCGGAGCCCACTTCCAGACTGCCATCATCATCGGGTAGTTCCACGGGGTGACCGCGGCGCAGACGCCGATCGGCTCGCGCCGGATGAACGAGGTGTACCCGGCCAGGTACTCCCCGGCCGAGCGGCCCTCGAGCATCCGCGCTGCGCCCGCGAAGAACCGGATCTGGTCCACCATCGGCGGGATCTCTTCGGACAGAGTCAGCGCGATCGGCTTGCCGGTGTTCTGCGACTCGACCGCGACCAGCTGCTGCGCCTTGGCCTCGATCGAGTCGGCGATCCGCAGCAGCGCCAGGCTGCGCTCGGCCGGGGTGGCATCGCGCCAGCCCTCGAACGCAGCAGCGGCCGAGGCGAATGCCGCGTCAACCTCGGCCTCGCTGGAGACCGGCGCGGTGCCGAAAACCTCGCCAGTGCTGGGATCGATCAGCTCGGCTCGGCGGTCGAAGGAAATGTCGGTGTACTGCCCGCCGATGAAGTTGCGTAGGTCATCCACCCTGAGGCCTCCGTTTCGGAAATCTGCTGTTCTTAGGTTCGAGGCGGCGTGCGTTCCTCGCAAGCCCATGGCGAGCCGTAGTCCGTGAGCAGGTCGAGGAACGGCCGGGCAGGCAGCGCCTCGGGGCCGAGCACGCCGGCGCCGGACCAGGCGCCGGAATCGAGCAGCTCCAGGGCCACCACCGGGTTGACGGCGGTCTGCCAGACGACCGCCTGGGAGCCGTACTCGGCCATCGACCACGCGTTGTCGACGACGTGATGCAGGTAGACCTCACGCGGCGCGCCATCCTTGCCGGTCCCGGTCACCCAGGTGCCGGCGCAGGTAAGGCCGGTCATCTTGTCCCCGAGGGAGGCCGGGTCCGGCAGGCACGCGGCGACCACGTCACGCGGTGACACGGCCGCGCCGCCGACGCTGACCGGGTCGGTGGCGTCCAGTCCCAGCTTGTGCAGGGTCTGCAGGACGCCGATGAACTCGGCGCCCAGGCCGTACTTGAACGTCACCCGCCGGGCCCGGACCCAGCGGGGCATCAGGAGCACCTCCTCGTGCTCCACGTTCACGCACTCCACCGGGCCGATGCCAGCCGGGAACGTGAACACCTCGGGCTCGCTGAACGGCGGGGTGGTGAACCAGCCCTTGTCGGATTCCCAGACCACCGGCGGGTTCAGGCACTCCTCGATCGTCGTCCAGATGGAGAAGGTGGGGGCGAACTCGTGCCCGGCTACCTCCAGGCTGGCGCCGTCGCGCACGCCGAGTTCGTCAATCGCGCTGAACAGTTCATCGGCCGCATGCCGGGCGAACACGTCGGACAGTCCCGGCTCGACGCCGATGCCCACCAGAGCCAGCTTGCCGGCGCGTTCCCACTGGTCAGCCAGTGCAAACTGATCGTCGCCGAGCTTGACACCCGTGTTGCTATATGGCGCATCCTGGTGAGGATGAGACAGCGACATAGCCATGTCCAGGTAACTGGTGCCGGCCGCCAGCGCAGCGCGGTACAGGGGCATGACGAAACGCGGGTCCGTGGCGTTCATCAGTACGTCGCAGGAGTACTCGGCCAGCAAGGCGGCCGTCGCTGCCTCGTCCCGCGCGTCCAGCTGGACGGCGCGATAGGTGTCCCTGGCAGCGGCCGCGTGCTGGGCCCTGGCTAGGTCAGAGTCGGCGATGATGAGCTCTGCGAATGGGCGGCGGGCGGCGATCCGGGCAAACGCCGTGCCTACTCCGCCGGCCCCCACGAGGAGTATGCGCATACCGGGGATCCTAGCCCTCAGTGCGGCACAGAGACACTGGACCAGTCGTGATACCTAGCTGTTACAACGGAAATCGTTGCCTAAACTCGCAATTCGTGCTAGAACCGTCGCACCTGGGTGTGCCTAAGCTGCGGCACCTCGATGCCTAAAAACAGCCGCACCAGTGTCGGCGCTGCCGCACACGAGTGCCCTGCCCGACCTCGTCGGGCAGTTGCCGGGAGGGGTAATCCATTGGCCACCGTCACCTCAGAGCTGCAGCCGATTGAGGAGTACAAAGACAAGGGCCTGAAGGGCGGCGCCCTCGGCCTGATGTCCAGCATCGTGATGGGTGTCGCCTCGACGGCGCCGGCCTACAGCCTCGCGGCGACGCTGTTCTTCGTGGTCGCCCTCGTCGGCTTCCATTCCCCGTCGGTCGCCGTGCTGGCCTTCATCCCGATGCTCTTGTGCTCGATCGGCTACAGCGAAATGAACAAGGCGGACCCGGACTGCGGGACGACCTTCACCTGGGCGGCGCGGGCTTTCGGCCCGAAGACCGGGTGGGCCGGCGGCTGGGCCATCGTGGCGGCGGACATCCTGGTCATGGCCAGCCTCGCCCAGGTGGCCGGACAGTACGTGTTCCTGCTCTTCGGGGCTAACGGCATCGGTCAGAACGCGGCAAGCGGCTGGGTGCTGCTGGTCGGCATCCTCTGGATCATCGCGATGACCTACATCTGCTACCGCGGCATCGAGGTCTCGGCGTGGTTCCAGCGCATCCTGCTGTCCGTCGAGGTCGCCATGCTGCTGGTGCTGTCGGTGACCGCGCTGGTCCGGGTGGAGACCGGTAACCATCCCGCTGTCTCGGTCCACCCGAGCTTCAGCTGGCTGCTGCCGACCCATCTGACCTTGTCCGAATTTATCGGCGGGCTCATCCTGATGCTGTTCATCTACTGGGGCTGGGACACCGCCGTGTCCGTCAACGAGGAGACCGCCGACAAGGCCAAGACCCCGGGCCAGGCGGCGATCATCTCTACCGTGGTGCTGCTCGTAACCTACGCGATTGTGATCTTCGCGGTGCAGGCGTATGCCGGAATCGGGTCGAAGGGGATCGGCCTGACCAACCCGGCCCACGAGTTCGATGTCCTGTCGGTGCTGGGTTCCGCGATCTTCGGCGGCGGCGCCCTCGGCACGTTCATGTCAAGGCTGCTCATCCTGATGGTGCTCAGCTCGGCCGCCGCATCCACCCAGACGACGATCCTGCCGACGGCGCGCACCACCTTGTCGATGGCGGCCTACAAGGCCATACCCGATGCGTTCTCCAAGATTCACCCGCGGTACCTGACGCCGACGGTGTCCACCATCGTGATGGGTGTCATCTCGATTCTGCTGTACATCCCGATGAACTACATCTCCGGCGGCAACGTCATCGGCGACGCGGTGACCTCGATCGGGCTCTACATCGCCTTCTACTATGGGCTGACCGCGTTCTCCGCCGTCTGGTACTACCGCGCCACCCTGACCAGCAGCGCCCGCAGCCTCTGGATGCGGGGCATCCTGCCGGGGCTGGGCGGCCTGATCATGTACGCCGCTGGCATCTACAGCCTGCAGAGCGACTGGGTCGCGAGCAACAGCCTCACTTACTGGACCGTGCCCGGCCTGCACTGGGAGATCGGCGGGATCTTCCTGATCGCCTTCTTTGCCGCGCTGGCCGGTGTGGCCGGCTTCGTCTACATGCGGGTCACCGCGCCGGCGTACTTCAGGAAGCAGACCCTGACCAGGGGCACGCCCACGCTGGTGCCCGACCCGGACTTCTAGGCCCAATGCCACTTAGCCTAAGTTGATCATTGGCTGGTCAGGCTGCGGGTGCGAGGATGTGCAGGTTGACCAGCTTGATCGTGGCGGGGCCGGCGTGGCGGGTGCCGTGGTCGCCGGGCCGTTTGACGCGGTAGGAGTTGTGGCGGGCTCGCTTGACGACCCGGGGGTAGGTCCGGTGCCGGCGATCCGGGTTGAGGTTCTTTTTCCTGGCGATGTCGGCCATGACCCTGGCGAGGATGCGTTCCTGCTGCTCAGGGGGGAAAGGCCGCCGGGTCGGCGGCCCGGCGGCGGACGATGCGGACGGTCCGCTTGAACTTGACCCGGTCCGGGTCGATGCCCGCTTCGGTGGCGGCCCGGCAGATCAGGGCGGACAGGGCGTAATGGGTCAGCAGGTAACCGTAGATCTCCTGCCGCACCATGTCCGGGCTCTTGGACCGCAGTACCCGCCCGGGGCCCCGCAGGTACGTTTTGAGCTGCTTGTTCCCGGTCTCATGTTCCCAGCGCTGGTGGTAGGCCTCCGCGAGCAGCGGCGCCGGCGCCGCTGTCATCTCGGTGATGGTGGTGACCAGGGCGATCACCTCGCCTTTCCCGTCGCCGTCACGGTCAGGGACCTCGTACTCGACCACCCGGACGTAGCGGGCCTGGTCCCCGGCCAGGTCCTGCCTGGCGCGGGCCGCCTCGATGAGGGCCTGCCGGGCCTTGCCGCGGATCTTCGGGTTCACCAGCACCGAGGAGCAGGACCCGTCGGGCAGGATCTGCAGGACAGGCAGGGTGAGGTCGGCCTTGACCCGCCACAGCAGCTGCGCGCCGGAATCCGCCGCGGTGCACCAGTCCGCCCAGTTGAAGAAGTTCCGGTCAGCGATGAGCAGCCAGTCCTCTTCCAGCCTGCGGTAGAGCTTGCGGGCCAGCGACTGCTCCCCGGCCCCCTTGCCCGCGACGCCGCCCATCGCCGCGTCCGCCACCGCATGGGAGGCGCACTCGCTGACCGTGACCACCCGCACCTTTGGGTACGCCGGCCTGCCCGCATCATCAGCCCTCGTGCCGGCGAACCCGAACGCGGCAGCGTTCTGCCTGGTGTCGGGGGCATCCCACTCGAACCCGTCAATGGCCATGAGCCGCCAGGGCCCGAGGAACGCCCCGGCGGTCAGCTCCTCGGCAACAGGGACCGCGACCTCGCAGAACAGTGCCTTCAGCGGCTCGTATCCCAGCCGCTGGCGGGCCTGGGTGATGCCGCCCGACGTCGGCACGCTCCACGAATCATCCCAGCAGCCCCACGCCGTCAGCGTCTCAGTCACCCGGGCCGCGACCTCTTCGTAGTCATCCTCGGCGAACAGAGCCAGCGCCATCACCAGGTAGACCATCACGTGCGGCGGGAGCTTCCCGTCCGACCGCCCCGCCTGCTTCCCCGCCGCCGCGACCGCGTCATCAACCGCATCCCGGGGCACGAACGCAGCCAGCACCCCCAGCGACACCCAGTCCGTCAGCCGGCCGCCCGCAGTCACCACGCCATTGTCTGCCATAAGCCGCGATCATGCCGGCCACCAGCCAGAACACCCCGCAGCGACACGCCCTGGAACCAAAGATCAACTTAGGCTAAGGGCCTGTCGATTATTAACGCGCTGGTTTGGTTTTGGGCGCGAGCGTTATGCCGTGAGATCTTGCGTATGCGGTGAGGTCGGCCAGGGTGGTGAGCTGGGCTGTCGCGGGCTCGATGGTGT
>CABEDR010000349.1_pt1 | contig 16355 bp, 30 predicted proteins | sample 3423071 | NCBI WGS metagenome assembly CABEDR01 (sample SAMEA5534331, study PRJEB31848) | metagenome | biome: tundra; feature: field; material: soil | place: USA | collected 2013-05 | depth 0.15 m | reverse complement strand
CACCTGCAAACGCGCTGTCGAGGAGTGCCTGCCAGTCGGTGTTGACGACCGCAGACCAGTTCCAGCCCCAGTTGGCGACGAGACCGCCCCAGTTGGCGGCCAGCTCATCATTCTGCCCTGCGTTGTCCCAGTCGTCGTCGCGTGACCCAGCGGCGAAGGTGCCATGCGTCGCGCCCGGCGGTTCCAGTCGGGTGGGCCGATGCCAGCAGGGCCGGGTCGGTCGCGGACGAGGGTGCTCCGGATGCGATCTTGGACTGAAGGCTTGTCGAGGTCGAGCTTCATGAAACTGGCCCCGCCGTGGATCGTGGCGGCGGCCTGAGCGAGTTCGTTGTGTCCTTGGATGACGTCTTGGACGCGGACTTCGTCCTGACCGGGCATGGCGTGCCTCTCCGAGTGATGGTCTCCGCTGTGGAGGGTAATGAGGCCATGCTGACGGCCGGGCGACGTCCTCAGCCCACGCCAGACAGCAGAACCCGGGCATGTGTCGGCGGTCAGCGGACGATGTGTGGTTCATGTGAAGATTCTCTTTACCCGGCCCACACCACGGCTTCAGCCGCAGCAACCAGGAGGATCTTTCGCCACAGCGGCCGCTGCCGCCGGGATACTCATGCCGGACTGACGCGGCCGGTCCCGACCTTCCGTGTGGCGACAGGCCCCTGAGTAGCTACGGTATTAAACCAAGATGCCCAGAGCCCCACGCGTCACAGGACGCGACATCGTCCGCGCGCTCACCCGCTTGGGGTGGCTGGTGGTGGTGCAGCGGGGCTCGCACGCACAGCTCAAGCATCCGAAGCGTGGGGGCCGCGTCACCGTACCGCTGCATGCCGGGGAGACGATTGGCCCGGCGCTCCTGCGCTCTATCCTCAACCAGGCTGGCCTCACGGTTGAGGAATTGATAGCTGCGCTGTGAGATGATAGGGGGATCATGCGGACGTACACGATCGTGGTCGAGCCCGAGGACACCGGTGGCTACATGGTGTTGGTCCCCGCGCTGCCCGGCTGCTTCACCCAGGGCGCAACGCTCGACGAGTGCCGTGAGCGCGCGGCCGAGGCGATCGCCGTCCACATCGCTGGACTCGAAGCCGACGGCGAGCCGGTTCCTCATGAATCGGCGACGCCCCAACTCATGACGGTTACCATCGCCGCGTAGCGGTTCTCTCGGCGTACCAGCCGGTGCCCTCCCAGCAGTCCGCCCACTCAGGCCAGTTATCGGCCCTCGACGAACAACGGAACAGCCAGTCACGCTAAGCGGCTGAGTTGATCTTCCTTACCGCGACTGGCTGTTCCAAAGCACGTCGCCGTTCGGGGTAGCCGGGCTGGTAACAGGTTGGCTCTTTCGCGGGACTCTGCGACGTTGGGCTCGTAGGGTCCGGGTCTGTGCCTGTCGAGTTCCTGGGTGATGAGGAGGCCTCCGCCTACGGCGTGTACCGGGGGGGTGCCGTCGCAGTCGGACCTGGAGAAGCTGTTCTTCTTGGACGACGCGGACAAGCAGCTGATCGCGAAACGGCGTGGTGCGCACAACCGGCTCGGGTTCGCGCTGCTGCTGCCGACGGTGCGCTACCTGGGTGTGTTCCCGCCTGATCCGCTGGACGGAGGTTGTCCCGGATGGCGTGGTTGAGTATCTGGCCGGGCAGTTGGAGATCTCCGATCATGGCTGTGTCAAGCGCTACACCGAACGTCGCACGACGCGGTTCGAGCATGCCGACGAGATCAGGGCCGCCTGCGGGCTGCGCGAGTTCGATCAGGTGGACAAGGAGCTGCGGGAGTGGGTGGATGCGCGGGCCTGGACGACCGGGGACGGGCCGAAGGCCATCTTCCTCGATGCGCTGCGCTGGCTGCGCGAGCGCGATGTGCTGCTGCCGGGCGTCATGGTCTTGGCGCGGCTGGTCGCGCAGGTCCGCGATGAGGCGTATCAGCGGCTGTGGGCCACCCTGCACGGGAGGCTGACCGGCGAGCAGCAGCGGCTGCTGGACTCCCTGGCCGTGGTGCCCGAGGGCGAGCGGTTCTCGCCGTCGGAGCGCTGGCGGCGGGGGGCGGCCAAGGCGTCGGGCCTGAACATGGTGAAGGCCCTGGACCGGGTCTCGCAGATCACTGGCACCGGGTTCGGGCAGCTGCACCCGGAGTCGGCGGTTCCGGCCCGGCGGCTTACCGAGCTGGCCCGCTACGGGATGACGGCCAGCGCCACCCAGATCCGCCGGCATCCGTCCGCGCGCAGGCTCGCGACGCTGCTGTCGACGGTGGTCCATCTGGAGTCCAAGGCGGTCGACGATGCGCTGGAGCTGCTGGACCTGCTGATGGCGCCCGAGCTGCTGGGCTAGGCCGAACGGGACTCGGACAAGGACAAGCCGCCGGCATCCACGGCTGGCGCGGGCCTCGGCGAAGCTGGCCGCCGCGGTGGAGCTGCTGTTCGAGGTCACCGAATACGGCGAGGAGATCACGCTGGAGCGGCTGTGGGAGGGCATCGAGGCGATGATCTCCCGCCGCGAGCTGCGCGACGCCGTGGGAGTGGTCACCGAAATGGTGCCGCCTCCGGACGCCGACGACGACGGGCAGATGCGGGCGCTGCTGGCGGCGCGGATCGCCACGGTCAGCGGCTTTGTGAAGATCCTCACCGAGGTGATCGCCTTGGGGGCGACCGCGGACGGCATGCAGGTCCTGGCCGCGATGAAGGACCTGCCGCGGCTGCTGGACGGGCGGCGCAGCAAGAACTTGACCGCCGGTGACGTCGACGCCGATCTGGTCCGCGGGTCGTGGATCCGCCTGGAGTTCCCCGGCGGCCGGGTCGAGCGCAACGCCTACGTGTTCTGCGCGCTGACCCAGTTCCACTCCAGGCTCAAACGCCGCGACGCCTGCGCCGAAACATCCACCCGCTGGCGCGACCCGCGCGCCCAGCTGCTGGACGGCGAAGCGTGGAGCGCGGCCAAGGACACGGTGCTGACCGCGCTCGGGCTGCCGGAAGACCCGGACGCCATGCTGGCCGCGCACGCCCGGCTGCTGGATGACAGTTACCGGGGCATGGCCGGACGGTTCGCGGTCAACGACGCAGTCAGCGTGGATGCGGACGGGCGGCTGCACGTCGAGCGGAAGTCGGACAGGTAGACGTGCTCGGAATAACCATCAGGGGAAGAGCGGCGGCGTTCTCATCCCGCTGACCGCGTCGAGCAGCATGTTGGCGGGTTTGACATCCCGGTGAATCAGGCCATGGGTATGGGCGGCGTCCAGCGCTGACGCCATCTGGGCAATGATGGTCCAGGCCATGGCAGCAGGCAGTACGCCGAGTCCTCCGAGCAGCGATCGGACATCGCCGCCCTGCACATAACGCATGGCGATGAACAGGAATCCGCGTGCGTCGCCGACGTCATATACCGGGAGGATATTAGGGTGGTCAACGGCCGCTGCTGCCCGCGACTCGCGGATGAACCGTGTCCGGAATCCGGCGTCCCTTGCTAGTTCCGGCGCCAGGATCTTCAGGGCCACCCGGCGATCCAGGCGCTCGTCGTGGGCCCGGAAGACGACCGCCATGCCGCCGCGGCCGATCTGCTCATCCAGCCGGTAGTCGGCGATCTCGGCGCCGACATTGAATTCGGCCATGGCCAACTTGACCCCCCGGTCACTGCGTCCGCTTCCCCGAAATGCGAGCGCGGACAGGTCGGCTGTTATGACCGCGCGGATTCCCCCTAACAGCTTGAGCAGCTATCGTGACGGCCGCCTTTGATTTGACTCTGGCTCGGCGCCTGGCCGTGGCCCGGTGCAGGACCTACATTCAACGCCACCTTGCTACCGGCCGACACAAGAGCCTTAGCGCGAAAAGAGCCGTGCCGAGAACACCTGATCGTCGCCGAACGAGGTCCTTCTATTATCAAATTCAGCGGCACCCGAAAATACTGCTTTACCATGGCGCTTATATCACTGAGCGCTGGCCCGGATATACCGGCCCATATCCGGGCCAGTTCTCGCGTCCGGGGCAGCGAGGTGCCCGGCTGCCGACCCGCCGTCCAGCGGATCAGTCTGCACCGGCGCTGGCGCACTGATAACAGCGACCGCTCGTTGCTGGCTGCGAAACCGACGCTGCCGGACTGGCAGGCTCGGCTGGTTCGATTTCTACCGGTCCGCCGGCGTCAGCGCGTCGTCGCGCTGGCAATGATCATCGAGATGCGCCACGCTCTCCGCCAGGGACGCGTTGAGCCTGGTCAGCGCTAGTCCCAGGTCGATTTGCTCGTTATCGCCCCAGTCGCTGACCAGTGCCTCGATACCCCGTCGCCGTTCCCGCTCCACGTCGCGCATCGACTGGCGGCCCAGCGAAGACAAGGCGATGGTCGACGATCGTCCGTCGGCCGGGTTGGCGCGTCGTTCGACGAATCCCTGGCGCTCGAGCGCCGTGATCTGGCGGGTTACGGTCGAGGCATCGAGATGCAGGTCGTGGGCGAGAGCATTCGTGCTGACCGGCCCCAGGCATTCGAGCGTGCGCATGACGAGGTAACCAGCCCGGTCGACGCGCACATACAGCGAACTGCGCCTGCCGAAGGTCTCAAGATGGCGGACAAGCTTCAGCAGCTCCAGCTCGATGATCCCAATGGAGTCGGTCCCGCACGGCTCATCGCCCATGGCACCAACCGCCTGTCCCGCATCTTGTCCATGTACACGACAGCAAAGTACCTGTAGTATACACACATATTTCTGAGGGGATATTTCTGAGGGCGGAGTGTTCGATGGTCGTCGTGCTGGCCCTGGGCGCTTCGCTGGCCAACGCCCTGACAAGCGTGTTCCAGCGCATCGGGGTCGAGAATGCGCCCGCTGGCACCACGCTGCGGCTCGGCCTGCTCGCCTATGCGCTGCGCCGGCGGATCTGGCTCCTGGGGTTCGCCCTGATGATCGTCTCCTTCGTGCTCCAGGCCATCGCGCTGCACTTCGGCCGCCTCTCCCAGGTACAGCCGATCCTGACCACCGAGCTGGTGTTCCTCGTCGCGGTCCTGGCCCTCTGGTTCGGCTTCAGGACCGGGCGACGCGAATGGCTCGGCGCACTCGCCGTCACCGGCGGCCTGGCCGGCTTCCTGTATTTCGCCCATCCGGAATACGGCACGCTGTCACCGCCGATGTGGGACTGGATTATCACCGGCGGAGCCTGCAGCGGCGCCATCGCTATCGCCGTCGTCCTCGCCCTGCGCGGGCCGGGCTGGTGGCGCGCCGCCATGTTCGGAACCGCAGCGGCCATCAGCTATGCCTTCACCTCGGCCTGCACGAAGGCGGTCTCGGACTTCGCGGCCTCGGACTGGACCTCGCTGTACCGGCACTGGCAGACCTACGCGCTGGCCTTCTTCGGCGCGCTCGCGGTGTTCCTGGCCCAGAACGCCTTTCACGCAGGCCCGATCGTCGCCTCCCAGTCGACCCTCGTCCTCGTCGACCCGCTGGCCAGCATCCTGATCGGCATAGGGCTCTTCGGTGACGATCTGCGGACAAGCGGCCCCTGGGGACCCCTGGAGGCACTGTCGCTCCTGGTCATGTTCGCCGGCGCGTTCTGGCTCGCCCATTCACCGTTGGTGGGCGGGATGAAGGGCGACGGCGGCCAGTATCACGAGCTGCTCTCCCAGCGCTCACAGGCCGCCCGGTCGCCCCGCGCGGCCTGCGTCCCGCCGCCGTCGCACTCCTGACGCGCCGAGATCCCGGGAAGAGCCAGTACCCCGGCAGGCAGCAGTGACATGCCGGGCGGGCATCAGGGGAAGATGTGTGCCAATAGTGTGGCGCTATTCCCTCAAGCAGGAGGCACCGGCCGACAGCGATGAGCCGCCGGCCGTGCACGAGCAGCTTCTCGGCATCGGTGCCACCGCCGTCCAGGCCGGCGTGTCGGAGCGGGCACTTCGCTACTATCGGCAGCTTGGGCTGCTTGTCCGCGCCTGCACGACGCCCGGCGGGCCGCGCCGTTATTCAGAGAGCGAAATAGCCAGGGTGGCACGCATCCGCGAGCTGCAGGCTCTGCTCGGCCTCAACCTCGAGGAGATCGCGATAATGCTGCGCAACGAGGACCGGATGGCGCAGATTCGCCGCACCTACCAGGATGAGCGCACCAGCGAGGACGAACGGCGGCAGCTGACCCGCGAGTGCCTGAGCTTGCAGGAGAGCCTGCGCGACACCGTTTAAGCCAAGCGGGCTGCCCTCGACAGCTTCCTGGCAGACCTCGACGCCCGTATCAGGCACGCGCAGGACGGGCTCGCAGACATCGGCGCGTCACAGGATTAGGAACGTCGCAAGATGCAGGAAAGCCGCGGGCGCCAATCGGCTACATTTGTCGATGATGAGCGTGCGCTGGTATTCCGTGGTCGTGGACTGCCATGATGTCGCGTCCCAGAGCCGGTGGTGGGCCAGCGTGCTCGACTGGCGAATCATCTACCAGGCCGACGACGAAGCCGTGGTGGCGCCGCCACACGCTCTCGGCGAAGCGCGCTCGGTCCCGGTTCTCGAGCGGGGGCCTGGACTCGTATTCGTTCCCGTGCCGGAGGGAAAGCAGCTGAAGAACCGCTTGCACATCGACCTGGCTCCGCCAGCCGATGGGGATCAGGCCGCCGAGGTGCGCCGCATCCAGGAACTTGGCGCCACGCGCGTCGACGTCGGCCAGGACCCGGGCGAGGTCGACTGGGTCGTGCTGGCCGATCCCGAAGGCAACGAGTTCTGCGTCCTCAGTGCCCGCGACTGAGTACCCGCGACTGAGCGCCCGCGACTGAGTCGGGCGGTTCACCAGACGCGGGTCCGCCTGGCTACGGCAGGGCCATGAGCCCGTGCTCGGGGAAGACAGCCGCCCGGGTTGCCAGGATGGCCTGGTCGACCTGCTCTGCCGGGTCGTATCCGGACTCGAAGTGCGCGTATTTCGTGTCGCCCCCCTCGGTCATCAGCTCGGGTGCCCGGCGGCCGGTGCGGCGGGACGCGTACTCGAGCCAGGCCGCCGGGATGCGCGCTCCCGGGTCAATCGGATGCCCGGCGGCCTCCGCCAGCAGATGCGTCCAGGTTCTCGGCACGACATGGACCAGCTCGTATCCGCCGCCCCCGGTCAGCAGCCAGCGGCCGCCCGCCACCTCATGGGCCAGGTCGTGGATCGCGGCGTGCGCCACGCGCTGCGCGTCGATGGACAGCTGCATTGCGGTCAGCGGATCCAGCCAGTGGGTATCACAGCCATGCTGGCTGACGAGGATCTCCGGCCGGAATGCCCGCAGCAGCGGCGGCACCACCGCATGAAAGGCACGCAGCCACCCGGCGCCCCTGGTCCCGGCCGGAAGCGCCACGTTCACCGCCGATCCCTCCGCTCCCCGCGCGCCCGTCTCGGACGGCAGCCCGGTACCGGGGAACAGCGTCGCCGGATGCTCATGCAGGCTGATCGTCAGTACCCGCGGATCATCGTAGAAGGCGGCCTGCACCCCGTCGCCGTGGTGTGCGTCGATATCGACGTAGGCGACGCGCTCCGCGCCCGCCAGGAGCAGCCAGGCGATCGCGATCGCCGGGTCGTTATACACGCAGAAACCGCTCGCGCTCGCGCGCATCGCGTGATGCAGGCCGCCCGCGATGCTCGCGCCGTGCCGCGCCGCGCCGGTCCAGACCGCGCGCGCCGCCGCCAGGGTCGCCCCCGCCACGAGCGCCGAAGCGTCGTGCATGCCGGTGAACACCGGGTCATCCTCGGTGCCGAGGCCGAAATCGAGCACCGAGGGGTCCGGCTCGGGGCCACCTGCAAGGCGCACTGCCGCGATGTAGCGCTGCAGATGCACCATCTGAAGCTGCACGTCAGTGGCGGGCGCCGGCCGCTCGACCGTCACCCCGGCCCTGGCGAACACGCCGAAAGCGCGAGCCAGCTCGATCGTCAGCTCGACCCGGACCGGTGCCATCGGGTGGCCGGCCCCGAAGTCGTAGCTGGCCAGCCGTTCGTCCCAGGCCACGTGCAGCGTGCAGGACATGCTTATCCTCCCCATTGATGCTGCCCAGCTGACAGGAGATTTAGGCCAGAAATATCTCTCATGTCTGCTGCAGCGCCCGCTCGGGTGCCGCCCGGTGGGCGGAATTAGCCAGCCTCTCTGATCTGGCTGTCCCACCGGTCGTAGTAGGGGCGCACGCCAAAGAGCTTCGCCAGCGCCCACAGCGGCGGGAGGATGAAGTTCTGCACCCCGACAGGCGGCGAGGTCACCCGGCTTTCGTGCCGGAAGTGCCAGAAGGTGGCACCAAGCTGGAGCGGGTTCTTCGGCGCGCCCCGGGCTGTGGTCCGGCCGTCGGCCACCAGGCCGGCGAAGGCCTCGTGCAGCTGCTTGGTGCGCAGTGCCGGGCGGAGCTCGACCACGGCCTCGATCTCGGCCGGTCCTGGGTTTCCCTCGGAGTGACGGACGCCAGCCGGGACGATGATCGTCTCGCCTGCTCCGGCCACGCGTTCCTCGCCGCCCAGGGTGAAGCGGGCTTCGCCGGCCAGGACGATGAAGCGCTCCTCCTGGTGCGGGTGGATGTGCTCGGTGATCACGCCGCCGGGCACGCTGCGCCAGTTGAAGCGGACAAGCTCGCCGTCGCTGTCCTTGGCGATGGCCGTGTACTCGATCCACTCACCGGTGGCGGGATTGAAAAAAGGCCGGAATCTGGTCATGCAGCCAGGACCTTGCTTCCGCTCCGGTCATTCATCTGCAGCCATCCCTGCACTGGCCCGTGCGGATAGGCGAGCCGCCGCCGGGGGCTGATCCAAGCACCTAGCTTTAGTATACGCGTGATGCCAAGAGATAGTAATTTATTTCCTGAAATATCTGTACAGTATTGGGGCATGCAGAAGCTTGCTGGCGTAGCCACTTCCCGGGTTAATCAGCCTTCGGCCAGTTGTCCTAATAGCAGATTGTGCGTACGGTCACAACCGAGTCCTGACGTTCGCCTGCCCGCGCGTACACCGGTTCATGCTGGAAATGGGCGGCGCGTAGCGCCCAGCTGAGCCGAGGTGGCACATGACAGCCCCTGCCCGTCAGCGGGTCCCGCTTCCCGCCACGATGCGGTTGCCAGCCTGCGGAGCGACCAGTGGCTGACGACCGGCTGCACGTGGTGTTCGAGACTGGGCAGGTCGGGCACTTCCCGCCGGTGCAGCGCGGTGTGCTGACCGCCGCCGAGCGTACCGGCGCGCTCCTGGTAAGCCTGACCTTCTCGGTAACCCCGATCTGCCTCACACCTACAGCCAACTTCCGGATGTCGCAGCCGGGCTGGCGACCCTCGGCACGGACGCGCGCGCCGTCGGCGAGGTCTGGCATCTGCCCGGCCCGCAGACCGTCAGCAGCCGGGAGATCCTCAGGCTCATCGCCGGGGAGGTCGGACATCCGGTCGGCGTTCGCTCGCTGCCCAGGCCGGCCATGCGCACTCTGGGGCTGGTCAGCCCGATGATGGCGGCCCTGGCCGAGATGACCTACGAGCTCGACGAACCGTTCATCCTCGACACGACCAAGTACCAGTCCACGTTCGGGCCTGCCGGGACCCCGCTCACTGCCGCCATCGCCTCGGCCATTGCCTGGCACCGGGACCGGACCGGCACGCCCTGACGGCACCGGGGCGATCCGCCGGGGCATTTTCGGCAACTACCGCGACCAGGCCGCGGCGAGCCAGCGCTGGGCAGGATATGCCAGGCTTTCTCCCCACCACGTGCTGTTGCCGATGTCCCCGGCCGTCAGGAAGCTCCCGGCAACGCCGGGAGGTTCCCGCTGCCGGCCGGGAGATTCGCCCGAGCAGCCGGGTGACCAGCCGGCCCTGCGTCCGCGAGGAGGGCGAGGACCTCGCCGATGGCGGGTCCACTGGTGCCAGGCTCGGGAAGGGGCAGATGAGCCTGGATCTGGTAGCGGTTGCGGCGGCCGTCTTTCTGCTTGATCACGTAGCCGGCGTCAGCGAGATCGGTGACGATGCCATGGGCGCTGCGCTCTGTGATGCCCAGGCTGGCCGCGATGTCGCGCAGCCGCGCGGCCGGGTCGAGGGCAATGCACACCAACACCCGGGCGTGGTTGGTCAGGAAACTCCATGTCGCCACTCTTAATACCTTACCGCAATTTCCTGAAATGCTTTGCTTGATTTTCACTGCAAACGTAGGCCAAGCCGCAGGCAGCGGGCCGGCAGGCGGCCCAGCGGGCAACGAAGGCACGACTGTGAACACCCCGACCGGCCACGCGAAGCCCAGGGGCGGCGCCCCCTTCCTGGCGCGAGCGCCGCCCGCACTGCAGGCCATCAGCGCCAGCGCGGTGTGCTTCCTGATCATCACACAGTGGCGGATGCTGCCCCGACTGGCTACGGCCGGGTGAAGCGCTGAACGAACTTCAGCGCGGTCTCGGCGACCTCGCGCCAGCCGTTGTCGATTGTCAGCGCGTGCCCGCGGCCCGCCATCTCGACGATCTCGGTGACGCCCGAGTTGTGGCTCTGGTGCTTGTAGGAGGCGCTGGCGATCGCCCACGGGACGGTGTGGTCCTTCTCGCCGGAGATGATCAGCAGCGGGCCGCGGCTCGGGTTGCCGGTGTCGACCTTCGCTTCGGTCCACGGGTTCAGGCAGGGGCAGCACGCCCGGAACGGCGCCGGGTCGATCGCTACTGCTGCCGACACCATGCCGCGCCCGGCGAGTATCTGCGCGAGCAGGCCGCCGAAGGAATGCCCGATGACCGCCGGCATGTTGGCCAGGCCGGCGATTACTTCGCCGACGTGGTCCGCCACCTGGCCGATTGATTAGCCCGCGAACACCTCGGGATGCGCGCTGGCCTCGCCGACGGTCTCCGGATCATGGGCCACCCCGGCGTCAGCGCGACGCAGCCGGCGGTCTCGGACAGCTCCGCCCAGCGATCCCAGCTGCTGGGCAGTAGCCACAGGCCGTGGACGAACACGACCGGGGTAAGTCCGGACGCATTCGCGCGCTCCACCTGCTTAGTCGCGTGCTCGGTCATCGTCGTCGTGTGATAGGACATGGAGGTTCCTCCTCAGTTGGTGCGCGGGGTACTGGGATCAGATCGCGGTGCCATCTGCGGCGACGATGGCACCGGTTATGTAGCTGGCGCGGGGCGAGGCGAGAAACGCGACGGCTTCGGCGATTTCCCCGGGGCTCGCGGCACGGCCCGTCAGGGTAGTGGCCCCCACGGCTTCGGTGCGCTCAGGCGCCGCGCCGCCGGAGTTCACCGGGCCGGGGGGGACAGCGTTCACTCGCACGCCGCTTGGACTGTATTCCGCTGCCCATGCGCGGGTCATCGAGGTGAGGCGGGCTTTCCTTGCCCCGTAGGCGGCGCCGCCATCGAGCCCGATCTGGCCCGCCATGCTGCTGAGGCTGACAATGCTGCCGCTCTCGTTCGCTGCCATCTTCGGCGCGAACGCGGCGACTAGGAAGAACGGCGCGCCCTCGTCAAGGGCCTGTACGGCCGCGCGCCGGATGGGAGATCATTGCGAAGATGATCGAATGGGCTGGCCGCCGACCAGCCCCTCGACGCTGCACGGCCTGGGCCGATCACTGCACTAGTACGGATGATCCAGGCCATTAGTTACCGGCCAGGTTCCTGCCGAACTCAGCGGGCGTTACCTGCGTAACGGGCCCAACCCGATGGGCTTGGACGACCCCAATTACCACTGGCTCCTGGGCGCGGGAATGGTGCACGGCGTCCGGCTGCGTGACGGCCGGGCCGAGTGGTACCGCAACCGCTGGTTCCGATTCCCTCCCCGCCCGGATCCCCTCGGCTTTCACGGCAACTGGATCGCCGAGCAGCAGAACCCGCACGAATGCGGTGCCGCCGGGCGCGCAGCCCTGTCCGCCGTGGGCGAGCAGGGCGGAGATGATCGCCGGGGGCATTGCCGTGGGGACGAATGTGACCTAGCATGCCATCAGGGAAATATTTTCCTCACTGCACGTATGCATGAGCCTTGATCGCGGCTGGAAGTGCACCGGCAATGCGGCGCTCCCGAACCTGCCCCGGACCTCGGCGGTCCTTTTTTCTGGCCTTCCATGAGCCGAGGCTGGCATGACAGCGATTTCCGCTGAGAAAGCGTCTGCCCTTGAGTCCAACCGGATTCGGCCAGCACTGTCCGAGCGCATTCCGTCGGGTCTGGCCGGGCTGGATGACCGGGAGCTACTGGAGATCGTGCGGTCCCTGCCGCGGGCCAGCAAGCGCCGCGATGCGGCGTGCGAGCTGCTGGTGAGCCGTCATCGCGGCCTGGTCCGGGCCTGCGTGCGGCGGTACTGGCTCTCCCCTGAGCCGGCCGAGGACCTGATGCAGGTTGGGTATGTCGGCTTGCTCCGGGCAATCAGCAATTTCGATCCGGCTGTCGGCGGGAGCCTGGCCGCCTACGCGGCGCCGAGCATCAGCGGCGAGCTCAAACGGCACTTCCGGGACAAGCGCTGGCAGGTCCAGGTCCCGCGGTCGGTGAAGCAGCTGGTCCTGGAGGTCCGCGACGCGACCAGGCAGCTGACCCAGGAACTGGGCCGCACGCCGACCGAGCCCGACCTTGCCGCGCACCTGGGAGTCAGCGGCGAGGATCTGCGGGAGGCCCAGCGGGCCGAAAGAGCCCTCCAGCTATCCTCGCTGGATACGCCGCTGGCGGGCCAGCCAGATATCTCGACCCTCGCGGATCTCATCGGCGAGGAGGATCCGCAGCTGGAGCACATGCTCGGCATGCAGGCCGTCGCCGCGCACTGGGGTGAATTGCCCCCGCGTGAGCAGAAGATCCTGGTGATGCGCTTTCACGGCGAGATGACGCAGGCACAGATCGGCCAGCAGCTCGGCCTCTCCCAGATGCACGTCTCCCGGCTGCTTGCCCACGCTCTCGGCTACCTGCGCCCGCGCGTCCTCGGCCAGCACGAACAGGCGCCCGAGAAGCCCGGTCCGCGCGCAGCACCCCGACGAGGAACAAATCATCGACTGCCTGGTTCAGGCGGCCGGGACTGACTACTCGGCACGCCCTGTTGACGGTTGCAGAGACGCTGCAGGCCTACGCCAGGGCCGAGATGGCGGCGTACAAGTTGCCGCGGATGGAGTTCCTGCCGGAGCTGCCCAAGGATCCGGTCGGTAAGATCCAGCGCCGCAGTCTCGTGACCAGCGATCCGGCCAGGGGTGACGAACCTGAGCGCGCCTTCGTGATCTGATCGGGGAGCAGGCTGGTCAGCACAATGCCCGGCTCCGCGATCGTCGCGGCGGGCCACAGGTCGGGTCCTCAGGTCAGGCAGGTATCACCGGCTGGGATGCGAAAGGAGGTCGTCCGTGCCGCTTCCGCGGGTCGCGGTGCTCGACGACTACCAGGAGGCCGCGCTGAGCAGCGCGGACTGGTCCGCCGTCACGAGCCGGGCCGACGTCACCGTCTCACTGAGCACATCGCGGACGGCGATGATCTCGCAGGCCGACTGGCCCCCTTCGACGTGATCGTCGCCATGCGCGAGCGCACCCGTTTCCCGGCCGCGCTGCTGCACTTGCTGCCGGCACTGAAGCTGCTGGTCACAACCGGGATGGCCAACGCGTCCATAGACCTGGCGGCGGCCCGCGGCCGGGGCGTGACGGTCTGGGCACCGGCGGGTCGGGCTGGGCGGCTCCCGAGCTTTCCTGGGGCCTGATCATGGCGGTCACCCGCAACATTCCGCAGGAGGATGTTCTTGTCCGGGCTGGCGGATGGCAGGCTGCCGTCGGTCGCGAGCTTGCCGGCGCCACCCTCGGCCTGCTGGGCCTGGGCCGCATCGGGCAGCGCGTGGCGCAGCACGCGCGCGCGTTCGACATGGACGTCATCGCCTGGAGCCAGCACCTCACCGGCGAGCGCCCGGGCGTGCGGCGCACGGCTGGTTACCAAGGCAGACCTTTTCGCCAGGGCCGACATTGTGTCCATCCGCGCCAGCCTCTCCGAGCGGACAGCTGGCCTCGTCGGGGCGGCTGAGCTGGCCCTGCTCGGACCGCGGGGGTACCTGGTCAACACCTCCCGCGGCCCTATCGTCGACGAGGCGGCGCTCGTCGCGGCGCTGCGCGACCGCGTGATCGCGGGCGCCGGGCTGGACGTTTTCGCGACCGAGCCGCTGCCGGCCGGCCACCCGCTGCGATCGCTGCCCACCACCGTGATCACGCCGCACATCGGCTACGTGACCGCAGAAGGATACAGAGTCTTCTACCGCGACATCGTCGCGGACATCGCGGCATGGCTCGACGGGTCACCGTTGCGCGTCCTGAACTGACGCCGGTGCGGCGCCCGCCCATGCTCCGGTACTGGCCGAGCTCCTCGCCGGCTGACGGGGAGGCTGAAGAAGTTGATCATTCCGGCAGCAGCCGGTAGGAGCCTATGACTGTTGCGTCGGACGGAGCTGGTCCCTCGGCGCACCGGTCTTTGATGCCGGACTGAAACTCGCCGAACGCGGCCGATGCCGACAACGGGTTCTCGGCACCCTCGATCACGGCAACGTGCAGAAAGGTGACCCCGTCGTCGAGGCGGAAGGCCGCGTAGCGCAGACCGTCAGGGCTTCGCGTCGCCAACTCGGCGAAGACGGCACGGATCAGGCGGTCGTTCTCGTCAGCACTTTCCGGCTTGGTCTTGTACCGGATTACCTTGGCGACTCTCATCGGTCATCTCATCTGTCTCGGTTGCTCGCTGCGCCCTTGACTGGGCCTGGGGACGTCCATTTCACCCGAGTGCCGGGCACTCAGGTGCCCGTGGTCGCTCGCATCCGGTTGTTGCGGGGGTCGTGAGTGACTTCGGCGAGGCCGAGCGCTTCCAGCAACGGCGGGAGGTACATCCCGAACCGGCCGCGGTAGCCGTTGCGCAGGCCGTACCAGCCGCCGACGGGATTGTCGGGTGAGCGTCCCCACGCCTCGACGGTGCCCGGCACGGCGGGTTTCTTCTCGTCGGCTGCGCCGAGCAAGACCCAGTCGCGTTGCCCGGCGAGCCAGGCATGCAGGTCGCCGATGGCCTGGAGGTGATACTTCAGCGTGGTGGAACCCACCTGGCAGACCAGGGCCGGCGGATCGGACTGCTCGTCCTTGTAGATCGTGTACTGCGAGGTACCCGGCGGGGTCTTGAGCACCCACGGGTCCTCCTTGGTGCCAGCGGTCATCAGCCGTCTCCTTTCGCGATCGCGGCCAGATAGTGCGGCAGCAGCGTCTGCCAGCCTGTGCGATTCCGATCGCGCCACTGTTCGCCAGCGCTTCCGAGCCGCTCCCAGCCGCGGTGCACGATCTCGATCCGGGTAGCTGCGCCGCCCTGGGCAAGGAAGTTGATCTCCACCTCGGTGGCGTCTGCGCGGTCCCGCCGTAGATGCCAGAGGTAGGCCAGTTGCGCGGGAGGTTTCCAGACAGTCACCTCGCCCCAGTCGTGCTCGATGCCATCGGATGTCCGTTCGTATATCCGCCCTCCGACGCCGCTCTGCAGGACGACGAGGCCGGCCTGCCCGGTAACGGTATGGTCGGGCGGCCACCACGTGCCGATCCTCGAGGTCCACACGGTGAACGCGTGCTCGACGGAGCATGCGACGTCGAAAGAGATCCGCAGCGGGGCACTCACTGCCCGGACGTCCCTTCGGTGTTCTCGGCCAGCAGCCGGAACCGCGCGGCAGCATCGCCCCAGATGCCCTCCAGATAGGCCTGGACGGCATGCATCCCCCGCTCCTGGAGGTGATAGATCCGGCGGGTTCCCTGGGCCTGCTCCGCGACCATCCCGGCATCCTTCAGTACGCGCAGGTGCCGCGAGACCGCCGGCCGGCTGATGGGCATCGCGGCGGCGATCTCCTGGACCGGTTTGTCACCGCCGCTGAGCAGGCGCAGGATTTCGCGCCGGTTTGCATCACCCAGCGCCTCGAACGGGTCACCGGAGGCACTCGCCTGCGCCATCGGCTCAGCCGCCCGACTCGGCGAGCGGCTTGAGCCCCTGGGCAAGCCGCTCGAAGGACGGCCGGTGGCCGGGCATCGACCGCCAGATCAGGCCCGGAAGCGGACCCGCGGCAATCGTCAACGTCGCTTCCCGGTCCCGCATCCCACGGCCGCTCCTCGAGCATCGGTAACATCCAGGCTACCGTAACACATCAGTTACCAATGCGCGAAGCCGCGCTCGTTCCCTGTGCCGCACCTAGCTGGCCAGCGGTCCGTATGGTCGCTGCCTGGCGGGAACCTCTCGCCGGACGGCGGGAGCGCAGCAGCACCAGCACCAGGGCGGCCGCGGCAGCCGCGGACGCCTCCAGGATCCAGCCGCGGTGGAATAGCGCCAGCGACTGCGGCTGCGGGCTCGCCAGCAGCGCGACCAGCAGGGCGACGCCGACGGCGCTGCCGAGCTGCCGGGACACGTTCAGAACCGCGCTGCCGCTGGTCGCACGGTCGGCCTGCAGGCTGCTCGCCGCCGCGAACAGCGGCGCCTGCGCCAGCCCGGCCCCTGCCCTGCCGAGGATC
>CABEDR010000341.1_pt1 | contig 16493 bp, 14 predicted proteins | sample 3423071 | NCBI WGS metagenome assembly CABEDR01 (sample SAMEA5534331, study PRJEB31848) | metagenome | biome: tundra; feature: field; material: soil | place: USA | collected 2013-05 | depth 0.15 m | reverse complement strand
TCGGCGACAGCGCGGGCGGCCAGGGGGGGCAGTTCGCGCATCCTGCGGATGAAAGCCTGCGGCACCCGGACGGCAGAATCGTCATCCGGGGGCGCTGCGCCTGCCGTTTCCGCGCTCACACCCCCGAGGCTATGCTGCCTGGCTGGCGAGTGTCCACGGCTCCCAGGGGTCGTCATAGGAACTCGCTGAGGGCTTCGTCGGCTGGCTGCGTGGGCGCGGACCGGGCCTGCGCGGATTCGCCGACGACCTCTCCAGTTTGCGTCGCGACCTTGAGGGTCAACTCGAATTTGCCGGCTGCCTCGCGGACCGTGTCGCTGGCCTTTATGGCCTGGTCCGCTGCCTGGCGGGCTTGGTATGTAAAGCCGCCGAAGGCGATGCTGCTCGCGTCGGGCAGGAGCAGCAGGACAACGATCGCGAGAACCGGCAGCCAGGCCGTGGCTCTGTGCGGGATTCCCAGTACGTCCCAGGCGACGCTGATCACTACAAGCGCCCCGAGCCAGCGCGTGAACCGGAGGGGCGCGTCGTCGCGGAGTTTCCGCCAGGCGTCGGCGTCGAGTTTCTGGACGGTGCGCCAGGTGGTAACTAGCTTGCCCGCATCCGCGCCACTGCCGGGATTGTCGCTGTCGTTGGCTGACATGGCGAGTTCCCACGGTAGCGGGAACGTCAAGGGCTAAGCAGTTAGTTCCTGTGCTTCCGTCCGTCCGACAGGGCCCTGAATGCGGCAGCAGCGCCCATTTCCGGGCCCGGAAGCCAGAAGGGCGGGCCAGGCTGGGACGCCCTTCGACATGTACCTGCAGGAGTCCGGGATCGTGGCCGAGCGCGGGTAGCGGGCTCCGCGGTCAGCTGCCGACCGACGGGCTAACGTCGGCCTCGGGCTGGTCCCAGCGCGGGTCATCACCGTGCCAGCCAGTCTCCTTGTTCACCATCTGCACACCGCCCGCCAGGGCATCGAACACGGCGTGCACTACCACGTTCGCGAACTCCTCTGCGGTCTGCGGCATGTCATCGCGGGCTATCAGGTTGTGCCCGACGCCGAGCATGCGCTCGTACAGCTCGTCCGCGAGCCGCCCGGCAGCCTGCCTACCGTAATCCTTGCCCATCTGGCCACCCTCCGGTTCCGCCGGATGATTACCGCCATATGGTGGCGCAACGGGGCGTGATCCCGCAGGAACACCGCAGCCCGCCCATCTGCGGGCACCGGGCTCGGGAGCGGTGCCATTGTGCTGCGGGAAGGACCCGGCGACATGGCCAGGCCGGGCAGGAACGCGCCGGGCTGGGTATTGGCCAGCTGCCGAGACCGCCGGACGCTAGCGCCGAGCTTATATTGACTCCGTGAAGCCGCCCCGTCGCCTGTCGATACCAGGCTGCATCGGCTGCGGAGCGATGAGGCAGTATGAGAGCTGTGAGGGGGCTGCTCCGAGCGCAGGCTCGAGCTCGTCAGCGGCGATTACGACGAGCTGACGGCGGCGGCGGCTTGCCGTGTTCGCCTCCAGGGGCTCCGGGCCGTCATCGGGGAACTGGCCGCGCAGAGAGCCAGGCCCGGACGAGTGGCGGGTCGCGTACGAGGCGCTTCAGCAGTCTGCGCGTTCACTCCTGCGACGCTCCAGGTCCGCACCTGGGGGCCGGGATGATGATCTGCTTTCGCCTGCCGAGACCGTGATCGTCTGGCGATGCCAGGACTGCGGCGGTGTTGATGCTCCGCAGCCGTGCATCGATGTGTGCATCTGGGGTCCGGCCGACTGGGTGGATGCGACCTCGTATGAGTCGGAGCGCTCGCGGGCCGCCTTCGATCTCGAGGTTGAGCAGTCGCTGGCTGGCCTGCTGCGCAGGCTCGCGTTCGCAACGCCGCGTGACGGGCAGTGGGAGCGAAGCTGGCGGGCCTGTCAATCGCAAGCGCGGATCGCTTTCCGGCCGGAGGGGATCACTACGCGCCGCGAACGAGATGGCCATTCGGCAGGCCGAGCCGAAGAGTCTTCCCTGCGCCATGCCGCCGCTCACCGGCGCGGCGCCAGCGCCAGTAGTCATTAAGTCGGCAGAACAGCCACGGGTTGTCGCCCCGGAACATGCCTGACGCCTTCAGCCGGGCGAAGGCTTCCGCCCGCGAGGCAGTGACGAGACACGGTCCGGGCCTGCCGCTCAATCACGGCAACCATGCTCACCGGGATGTTCGATACGGTCTTGCAGACGGCGACGAGCACGTTGAGGAAGGGCTGACCTTCCGTGCGGAAGGTCAGCTGATCCGATGAGCGGGATGCGCCGGCGGCCCCGGGCGGCTGCCCTTCGGACGCGGTGACGGCCTCCGGGCAGATTGGATGTGTCGTAGGACATGCAGAAATTCTCACTGGAAGCCCTGGGTCATCAGCTGCTGGAACGGGCCGGCGCCGCGGGCGGAGGTCACACCGCGGATACGGTTGTCGGCGGCCACGAGCGGATACTGCGCCAGACGGTCATCGCGATGCTTAAGGGCGCCGTTCTCGCCGAGCACGAGAACCCGGGCGAGGCGACTGTGCACGTCTTGCGCGGACGGGTGCGGTTGTCGGCCGGGGACCTGTCCTGGGAGGGGCGGTCCGGTGACCTGATTGTCGTGCCGGACGCGCGCCACAGCCTCGAGGCGCTAGAGGCCTCGGCGGTGCTGCTGACGGTTGCCAAGCTGCCGTGACCGCGTCACCCGGTCCAGCAGGCCGTTTCGCCGTCGGAGGTCCCGGACACGATCCGCGGCGGCACGCCGGCCTGAAGCGGGTGGAGCTTCAGCCTGAGGAGGCGGCTGATGGCGAACGCAAAGGTACAGGCCGGGCGTACGAGGACCCGGCGCAGGGCGACGGCACCAGGGTGCTGGTCGACCGCATCTGGCCGCGCGGGCTGACCAGGGCAAGGGCGGCGCTTGACGAGTGGTGCACGGAGATCGCGCCGTCAACGGAGCTGCGCAAGTGGTATGGCCACGATCCGGAGCGCTTCGAGGAATTCGGCCGCCGCTACCAGGTGGAACTGAACGAGCCTGAACGTGCCGGCGCGCTGGTGCACCTGCGCGAGCCTGCATCGGGCCTAGGCGTCCTGCCCGTCCTGTACGGCGCGGACCGGGCAGACGGCTGGCGCGCGTCTCGTGGCGGCGCGGGAAGGCTTGACCCGAGCGGGTCACCAGCCACTATGGGGCTTCAGGCGCGGGGGCGACTGCACCTAGAGACCAATGCGTCTTGACCGGCCGTGTTGCTCTTGGGGGCCGATCCTAAGATCGTCGGTTGATCTGATGCACAGACAGTCCAGGGGCGGCGCTAACCTCTTGCCGGCGGGCGGGATGTGATCATTGCCTGGCCGTAGCACGTCGGACGCCTGCTCACCGGTTAGGATAGTATCCAATCGGATACGCCAGAGGTGAGAGATGGATATGTCCGAGCTGTTGGAGCGGGTCCGGTCCGAAGCGGGCTTGAGCCAGGAGGAACTGGCGCGTCGGGCTGGCACGTCACGCCCCACAGTGTCGGCCTACGAGCATGGCCGGAAGTCGCCCACGATGGCGACCGCCGCGCGCCTGCTTGCGCACGCTGGCTATGAGCTGGTGGCTCAGCCGCGTATCGAGTTCACCCAGCAGCCAGCCGCACGGGGCCGGTCAATATGGGTGCCTGATCATCTGCCGCGCCTGGATGTAGCGCAGGCGTTCGCGCGGGTGAGTTTGCCACTGCACCTGAACTGGTCTAACCGGGGGCGGGTGTTTGATCTTGCCTCGCGCGCGGACCGCGCCCGGGTGTACGAGGTCGTGCTGCAGGAGGGCCGTCCGGTGGACATCTTGGCCTATGTCGATGGTGCGCTCCTGATCGATCTGTGGGACGAGATGGTTCTTCCGCCTGCTGTGCGTTCCGCATGGGCTCCGATTGTCAGGGTTTCCCTCGCTCCGGCGGCCTAATTGCCTGGACCATTCGGTGAGGACGAGCCTCTGGCAGCGCGCGCATCGGGCCTGTCGGCGTTCCAGCTTGAGGTGGCCCAGTTGTTCTTCTCGCTCCCGGCGAGCCGCGGCTTCCTGCTGGCTGGTGGAGCGGCCTTGCTCGCGCAGCATCTCACCAGCCGCCCCACCGACGATCTGGACTTCTTCACCGCGCCCGAGCGGGGCCACGTCCCAGCAGCAACGCGACGAGCTGGAGGCCGCTGCCCGGCAGCGCGGCTGGAGCGTCGAGCGGATCCAGGACAGCGGCACATTCTGCCGCCTGATCATCAGAAGCGGCACCGCCGAGATGCTGGCCGACCTGGCCGTGGACGCACCGCCCGACCACCCTGGCTCCGTCACCATCGCCGGGCCCACCTTCGACCCGGAGGAACTTGCTGGCCGCAAGCTGCTCGCGCTGTTCGACCGGGCCGCTGCCCGTGACTTCGTCGATGTCTACCTGCTCGCCCAGCGCTTCCCCAAGGACCTGCTCCTGGCCCGTGCTGCCGAGGTCGACGCTGGCTTCGACACCCTGGTCCTCGCCGAGATGATTGCCACCCTCGCCAGGTTCACCGATGCAGACATGCCACTACCTGGCGAATCAGTACCGGCACTCCGGGCCTTCTGCGAAGACTGGCACTCAGAGCTGACCGCGTAGGTTGCCTGCGCGCCACCGATCGGCGCGCTCGCGTGCGGCTGGGGCAAAGGCGTTTCCCTCACAGGTCGCCGCCTTGGGCGTAGCCACTGGCTCAGTGTGACCGTGAGCAGGGGCAATGGCTGAGTCGGTATCGCGGTCGTCGCAGAACGACTTCGCGCGTCCAGCCCTTGTACATGCCCTTGCCATGCTCCGGGCAGGCCGTACTGTAACAGCTCCAGTACCACGGACCGCTGCCCTTGCGGCGGAGGTCCCTCGATGGGTCCAACACTCTTCGCCGCTCAGAGGAAAAGCGCGCACGCGGGGTGATGCCGGGCGTTAGGTTTCCTGGCTGCTCGGCCCCGAGCTTGCCTCGGACCGACTCCCGCTCCCTGGCTATGGGCAAATTGAACGGGTCCGGGAGCGAGTTGAACCCCCATGCTCATGACCTGTGTCTTTACCTGTCCGTTCCAGCGCAACAGACAAGGCCTGCAGGTCAGCGGTCCGTGATTTGTGTCCGAGGGGGGACTTGAACCCCCATGCCCTTTTGGGGCACTAGCACCTCAAGCTAGCGCGTCTGCCTATTCCGCCACCCGGACGAGCGCGGACCGCGGCTGATGCCGGGTCGGCCGCCTCACGATAGCAAATCCGGACGGCAGACTGCCACGGAGGCCGAACCGGGCAATCTGCTGCTGACCGCCCCGGCCGATGGTGGCACGATGGCCAAATGACGGACAACCCAGCCCCGGCCGGTCGGCCCCGCAGCACCGCTTGCGACGAGGTGGCCGCGCTGGCCAGCGACCTGATCAGGATCGACACCACGAATCCGGGCGATCACTCCGGTCCGGGCGAGCGCGCGGCGGCTGAGCACGTTGCCGCCTTGCTTGCTGAGGTCGGCATCGAGCCAGTACTGCTGGAGTCTCATCCCAAACGGGCAAGCCTGCTTGCCCGGATCCCCGGCGAGGATCCGGCCCGGCCGGCCCTGCTCATTCATGGCCACCTCGATGTGGTGCCCGCCGACGCGGCGGACTGGCGGGTGCACCCGTTCTCCGGCGAGATCGAAGGGGACTGCGTCTGGGGCCGCGGCGCCGTCGACATGAAGGATATGGACGCCATGGTGCTCGCGGTGGTGCGCCAGCGGCTGCGCGAGGGCCGCCGCCCGCCCAGGGACGTTGTGCTGGCCTTCCTGGCCGACGAGGAGGCAGGCGGCACATACGGTGCGCGCTGGATCGCGGACAACCATCCCGAATTGCTCGAGGGCGTCACCGAGGCGATCGGCGAGGTGGGCGGCTTCAGCGCGACGATCGGCGGCCGCCGCCTGTACCTGATCCAGACGGCGGAGAAGGGCATGGCGTGGCTGCGGCTGACCGCGCGCGGCACCGCCGGTCACGGCTCGATGCTGCAGCCTGACAATGCGGTGACCGAAGTGGCCGAGGCCGTAGCGCGGCTCGGGCGCCGCGAGTGGCCGACCCGCCTGACCCCCGCGGTGCGGGAATTTCTGCAGGAGGCCTGTGACGCGCTGGGAATCGAATATTCGCCAGACAACGCCCGCGAGGTAATGGAGAAGCTAGGCCCGATCTCGCGCATGGTGGGTGCAACCCTCGCCCATACCGTCAACCCCACGATGCTGAACGCTGGCTACAAGGTGAATGTGGTCCCGCAAATAGCAACTGCGCAGGTCGATGGCCGGTTCCTGCCCGGCCACGAGGAGGACTTCTTCACCGAGGTTGACGCCCTGATCGGCGCTGGCGTCCAGCGCGAATTTGTGCATCACGACATTGCCGTGGAAACCCCGTTCGACGGCGACCTGGTGGGGGCGATGACGGCAGCGGTGCTGCGGCACGACCCGGAGGCCCGGCTGGTTCCATACTGCCTGTCCGGCGGCACCGACGCTAAGTCCTTCAGCAGGCTCGGCATCCGCTGCTTCGGCTTTGCGCCGCTGCGGCTTCCGGCCGAACTCGATTTCTCGGGCATGTTCCACGGCATCGACGAGCGCGTCCCGGTCGACGCCCTGCGGTTCGGCACGGCCGTGCTGGACCATTTTCTGGATCACTGCTAGCCATTTCCTCCAGGTCAGGACGTATAACGGCGGCCTGGATGACTCGGGAGGTGTCCGGACGCGGGATGGCTTATTCGCGCATTGCCCCTATGCGCACAGTCAGTAGTGCTATGGTGACGCATTGTGCGGGGTTGACCTCCCCCCAGGGCGCACCCCTTCCGCTTGGCGCCCTGGTCAGCGGCCCCGCACCTAGCCGGTTTTGACGAGGAGGGTTGCTGTGTTGCCGGAACAGGGCCAGTGCCCGCAGTCGCCGCTCAGCGGCAGCACCGCGGACCGACGGCACGGTGCCGCGGCCGACGGGCGGGTCTGGCGCCTGGGTAATCTAACCCCCTCGGCCGGCAGCGGGTCATGTCCCGCTCCGGCGGTCACGGTCAGCGGCATCGCCTCGGCGTACCGCCGGACGGCCGTGACCGCCGCGACCCGCGCTGGTGACCAGCACACCGACTGGCCATTCCGGCTTATCCCGCCTCGCTTAACCGGATAGCGCGGGCCGCTGCGGCCGGGTAAGACCGCCGCAGCTCATCCGAAGCCAGGTCATGGGCTGACGATGGCCATAACCGAATACGCAGAGCGTCTGATTAACAGCAGTAAGTAACTATCAGCAGTGCACGACTGCTAATGACAAGGAGCAACTGATGCACATGTGGGCAGCCTGGGCAGCGAAGGAAGCAGCCGTCGCTACGGGTCTGGGAGGCGGTGTCGTCCCGGCACTCGGTGCAAGATCCCTTGACGGCTTCGCGGTCGGCGCGCTGATGACCGGCGCATGCTTCCTGGCGCTGACTGGATCACGGCGGTCGCGGCGGTCCCAGCGCCACGTTCTGGCTGGCGGGGCCGTCGGCCAGGAAATGCCCGCCGCCGCGGCTGGCCGCATCCCGGCCGCGCGGCACAGCGCCGGCGCGCCAGCGGAAACCGCGCAGGACCATCCGACGGCACAGACCGCCCCGGTGAATCCGCTCGCTCGGACATCGGGGCCAGCACTGGCGGGCACTGCGCACGAGGAGCCCCCGGCGCACACCGTGCACGAGCACCCCCTGTCACAGAGCGCACTGCGGCATCCCCTGACACAAACCAACATGGCGTATGCGCTCGGCGATGCGGCCAGCGAGGTCGTTGTCCCGGTGCAATCTACTGAGCCGTGGCCGGTAGCCGGTCTGCGTGCTAAGGGCCAGCCGGGCTGTTATCCTGTCGCTGGCATGCGCCAGGACGGTCCGCAGGACAGTAGCCGGTTGCAGCCGGGTGCGCGCGACAACGGGCAGTTCGGCACCTACCGCAGCCGGCACCGGCGCGCTGACGACAGCCTGGCGGTGCGCGCAGAGGATAGCCTGGCGGTGCAGGCACCCGAGCCCCGTCGCGGCGCGCCCCGGCATGCCGCACCGGTCGGCAGCCTCGGCTGCAGGATGCCTGGACCGGCCGGCAGCCTCGGCAGCAGGATGACTGGCGTGTTCCCGGTCCGGCCGCTGAGCGGCTCGGCGCGCAACTAGCTACTTGCCCCCGGAAAACGGCCTGCGCGTCGACTAGAGGGGCGGCTCCAGGGCCGGGTAGTGCTCCGGGGAAAGGGTCAGGCTGCTTGGTTACGGGTCCCGGGCGGTCCCGGTCGGCGGGGCCGGGCGGGCGGCCTTGGTAACCGCCGGTGCGGCGGGCCGGGCAGCCGCGGCGGCAGCCGTGGTGCGGGCCCCGGCGAGCGCCGCGATCTTGACGGTGCTGCGGGCGGGCACCCCGGGCCCGCACCAGGCAGTGGCGCCGGGCAGCCCGCCGGGCAGGCTGCGGTTCCGGCCGCAGCGGTGCCTGAGGCGGGAGATCCGGGCCTCGGAGCCGGTGCGCCACCTGGCCAGCTTGCGGAAGCCGCAGGTGTGCTCGCGGCGCGCGGCTTGCCCTTGCGGGGGATGGCAGCCTTCTTCACGCCGGGGCCGGCCGGACCGGCGTCCGCGGCCGCCTCGCCGTAGCCGCGGCCGGCGGTGGCCGCGCCCGGCGCCCGCCGCGGCAGGGTCTTGATCCGTCCGATCGCGGGGGCGGGCAGCGGCGCGCCGGCCGGGCTGCCGTCGTGCACCGGGCAGTCCGCCACGATGCCGTCAGCGTTGCCGGTGACCCGGGCCCTGCAGCCGGGCCCGGCCGGCTTGCCAGGGCCGGCCCTTCCTGGCCGGCCGGGCGTCCGGGTCGTGCAGGGACACCAGCCGGGTCCGCCGGGTCCGCCGGCTCGCCGGAAAGCCGGGCCCGGGTCCGGGCGGCGATTCGGCCCGGCGGCGGTCCCGGACCTGCGTGCGGCTGGCCGCCCCGGCCGCGTGGATGCAGGCGGCCAGCACGGTGATCCGGATGATCGCCCGGGCCAGCAGCCCGGAATCGGCGGGGCAGGCCACGTCCGCCTCCGCCACCGTGGTGCCCGCGCGCGCCCGGCCGGTCCTGACCGCCTCCGCCGCGTCCGCCTTCACCAGCAGCGCCGCGTTCAGCGCCGCCACGACGCCGTCCCCGCACCGCGTGGTGATCTTCTCCAGGGCGGTGGGGTTGCGGCACCCCGGTCCCGAGCGGGATCCGGCAGAACCGGGCCCGGGAGATCGAGCCGGCCACCTCCCGGCACAGCGTCTCGCAGCCCAGCCGGCAGCGGTACTTCAGGAACATCATCCGCAGGCAGGTCCCGACCGGGATCGGCGGCCGCCGGACAGCGCCGGGAAATGCGCAGCATACGGGGCGAAGAACACCGGGTCATCCAGCAGCGCGTCCACCCGGGCCAGCCCGGCGGGCAGCTGCTGGTACTCCGGGGGGCAGGAAGGTCTCCCACCGCCTCTGCTGCAGGTTCCCGGTCACCAGCACCGGGCCGATCCCCCTTCATCCGCAAGGGCTCCCGGCCATGATCTCGTCATTCGGGCCGTCTCAGCGGGAGGCGCACCGACGTTTCCGCAGGTAGAGGCGCCAAATCAGCCGGTCCTTTTCGGGGGCAAGTAGCCAGCCAGGCTCCGCCTGATACCGCCGAGGTTGCCGCTGACCTGGTCTTTTCCCTGAACCGATCCGCCATCTGGGCGTGCTGCCGCGGGGACCTGCGGTCATGATCGGCCGGCCGCCGCCGCCCGCTGCGCCGAAGTCCGGTCCGCGATGCGACCGGCTGTGCCACCCAAAGTGACTGGTCAGGACACTGCCTGCAGAGTTTCGGAGCGGGCATCCCCGACGCTACGCCGCCCCGAAACTCAGCTCACAAGTGTCAAAGTCCTAGCAACCAAGGGGCGCTACGCTCCGTCCGGGACTTCGCCCGGAAGGAGTGGCCCCTTCGGGGCAGTCCGGCTCGCGGTAGCCGGTGAGAGCGCACGCCCAAATGGCTCGCGCGTTTCGGCGCACGCTCACGCGCACCCGCGCGGGCCAATCACGTCCGACGTTCGCAGGCCCGATGGGTCGCCCTATGGTCTCCGTCGGAGACGAGGTATCTGCGTCCCTTTTGGCTGGGTCTGCGCCAGTCCGCGGTGTTCATATGTGCCGGTAGGCCGGCTGCTGTCCCTCAGTAACGGAGGGTTCTATCCCGAGAGTGTCACACGGCACCGACATGGACAACATTTTGTCGATCCGGATCCCGCAAGCTCCTAGCTAGCTGAGCCCGTCAGCGCGCCCTGCCCGGCAGCGGGGTCCGGACTGGCCGGATGATCTTACGTCGCAGCGTGGCCTTCCTGCTGCCGTCGGCGTAGAGCCGGAGACGGGACAGCTCCCACTGCCCGTATTCGGCATGATCAGTCAGGATGCGCCGTGCGACATCCCGTGACGTTCCGCGCGGCAGGTAGAGCACGAGGTAGGAGTACTCCGCCATCACCCCTTATTGTGCTCGACGAAAGTAGTGGTTCAATCAGCGTTGAGGAAACCAGTCGCCGGGACGCGGGAACACAAAGGTGCGTCCGGCCGGTTTATGTCCATGGCAGGGGCAGCAGACGGAGCGGCAGCGGAGGTTACCGGCTGCGACTCGGTAGTCGGCGCCTGCAGCTCAGGAACGCAGTGTGACCGGAGCACCGGTGCTTGCGGGCTGCCTGCGGTAGCCTCCTGGGCGTCCGCGGGATGCGAGGGTGAAGAGCGTGGCAGCAAGGACGGGTACGGCCGCTAAGGGCAAGAAGGCCAACGGCGGTGCCCTTGGCAATGGCGTGAGGCGGCTCGTGATCGTCGAGTCGCCTGCTAAGGCGCGCACCATCGCGGGCTATCTCGGCAGTGGCTACGTGGTCGAGTCCAGCATCGGTCACATTCGTGACATGCCCGACAGGGCAGCTGAGATACCGACGAAGTATCGCAAGGAGCCATGGGCGCGGCTCGGCGTGAACGTCGACGCCGACTTCGAGCCGCTCTACGTGGTGAATTCCGACAAGAAGCAGCAGGTCTCCAAGCTCAAGCTGCTCCTCAAGGATGCAGACGAACTGCTGCTGGCCACTGATGAGGACCGCGAGGGCGAGGCCATCGCCTGGCACCTGCTGGAGGAGCTGAAGCCGAGGGTGCCAGCCCGGCGGATGGTCTTCCACGAGATCACCCCCGAGGCGATCGCGCAGGCAGTCGCCAGTCCGCGGGAGATGGACAACGGCCTGGTGGAGGCTTACCAGACCCGCCGCGTGCTGGACCGGCTGTACGGATACGAAGTCTCGCCGGTGCTGTGGAAGAAGGTCATGCCGCAGCTGTCCGCCGGCCGCGTGCAGTCGGTGGCAATCCGCCTGGTGGTGGACAGGGAGCGGGAGCGGATCGCGTTCCGCGGGGCCAGCTACTGGGATCTGGAGGCGGAGTTCGCCAAGACCGCCGACCACGGCGCGGACGCGGCGGCGTCGTTCCCGGCGACGCTGGTAACGGTCGACGGGCGCCGGGTCGCCCAGGGCCGCGACTTCGCCCCTACTGGGCAGCTGCGCGGCACCGAGAGCGCGAGCCAGCCGATTCTGCACCTGGATGGCGAGGCAGCCGCGGCCCTGGCCGGCCGGCTGTCCGGCGCGGAGTTCAGCGTCCGGTCGGTCGAGCGCAAGCCGTACCGCCGCTCGCCCTATGCGCCGTTCCGCACGACGACGCTGCAGCAGGAGGCATCACGCAAGCTTGGCTTCTCCGCCAAGTACGCGATGAGCGTTGCGCAGCGTTTGTACGAGAACGGCCACATTACCTATATGCGGACCGACTCCATCACGCTCTCGCAGACGGCGATCACCGCCGCCCGTGCCCAGGCCCGTGAGCTGTACGGCGCCGAGTACGTGCCGGAGTCCCCGCGCGTCTACACCAGCAAGGTGAAGAGCGCCCAGGAAGCCCACGAGGCAATCCGGCCCTCCGGGGACCGCTTCAGGACTCCCGCGCGGACCGGGCTGTCCGGTGACGAGCTGCGGCTGTACGAGCTGGTGTGGAAGCGCACCGTCGCCTCGCAGATGAAGGACGCCACCGGGGAATCGGTCTCGGTCCGGGTCACCGGGCGGTCGAGCAGCGGCGAGGACGCGGAGTTCGGGGCGTCCGGCAAGATCATCGGCTTCTACGGTTTCCTGAAGGCCTATGTCGAGGGCTCGGACGACCCGGACGCGGAACTCGATGACAACCAGCGCCGCCTGCCGCCGCTCGCGGAGGCCGATCCGCTGACCGCAATCCGCCTGGCCGCGGCCGAGCACGCTACCCGGCCCCCGGCTCGCTACACCGAGGCGTCCCTGATCAAGGAACTCGAGGACCGGGAGATCGGCCGGCCGTCCACCTACGCCTCGATCATCGGCACGATTCTCGATCGCGGCTACGTGTTCAAGAAGGGGACCGCGCTTGTCCCCTCGTTCGTGGCGTTCGCCGTCGTCACGCTGCTGGAGCGGCACTTCTCGCAGCTGGTGGACTACGACTTCACCGCCCGGATGGAAGACGGCCTGGACGAGATCGCCCGCGGCGAGGCGGCGCGCGTGCCGTGGCTGCGGCGCTTCTATTTCGGTGCCGACGGCGAGGAGGGGCTGAAAGAGCTCGTCAGCGATCTCGCCGATATCGATGCCCGCGAGGTGAGCTCGTTCCCGCTGGCCGGGACTGACATCGTGGTGCGGGTCGGCCGGTACGGCCCCTACCTGGAACGCGACGGGCAGCGGGTGAACGTGCCCGAGGGCACCGCGCCAGACGAGCTGACCGCCGATTATGCCGCCGAGCTGCTTGAGCGGCCCAGTGGCGACAAGATCCTCGGCACCGATCCGGCGACGGGCAAGACGATCGTGGCCAAGGCAGGCAGGTTCGGGCCGTACGTGACCGAGCAGCTCGAGGAGGGCGCGCCCGCGTCGGCGAAACCGCGGTCGGCGTCGCTGCTGAAGTCGATGGACCTGGACAGCGTGACACTGGAAGACGCGCTGCGCCTGCTCAGCCTGCCCCGGACGCTCGGCGAGCTGGACGGCGAGCCGGTCACCGCGCAGAACGGCCGGTACGGGCCCTACGTGAAGAAGGGTACCGACAGCCGTTCGCTGGAGTCCGAGGAGCAGATGTTCACGGTGACCCTGGACGAGGCGAAAGAGCTGTTCGCCCAGCCGAAGCCGCGCGGCCGGGCCGCGCGGGCCGCGGCGGCACCGCCGCTTCGGGAATTGGGCGACGACACCGCCAGCGGCAAGCCGATCGTGCTGCGGGAGGGCCGCTTTGGCCCGTACGTGACGGACGGCGAGACCAACGCCTCACTGCGCAAGGGCGACACCATCGAGTCCATCTCCCCGCAGCGGGCGATCGAGCTGCTGGCGGAGCGCCGGGCCGCCGCACCTGCCCCGAAGCGCAAGGCCAGCGGGGCAGCCAGGTCCGGGGCACGGTCAGGGCCGGCCCGCGGATCGGGCGTCGCCCGCAGCCCGCGCGCCAGGAAGTCGTAACGCCGCCAGCGCGCCACCATGCCGGTAACGCACTACCGCAGCAGGGAATCGACCCGCCAGCGCGTCCTGGCGGGTCGGCCGGTCATCCCGGGTCTGACCGCTCGGGGCGGCCAGCTCGCCGATACCGCTCGGGCGACCCTTCTGCCGATACCCTGCTGCAGTGAACTTTAGATCCCCTTTGCGTGGCCGCTCCGGCGTGCTGTCGATCCGGCCGTTCCGGCGGCTGTGGATCGCGCTGTCGCTGTCCAGCCTGGGGGATTGGCTCAGCCTGGTGGCGCTTTCCATCCTCGCTAACGACCTCGGCGGACGCAGCGGCCTGTACGCGGTCAGCGGCGTGTGGCTCAGCTCGCTGCTGCCCGCGCTGATCATCGGCCCGCTCGCCGGGGCGGTGGCCGACAGGTTCGACCGCCGGCTGAACATGATTGTCTTCGACGTAGTGCGGGCAGCGCTCTACCTGACCATCCCGCTCAACCTGGCGCTGGGCGTCGTGGACAAGCTGACCTGGGTATATGTGGCCCAGTTCCTGGCGTCATGCGCGTCGATGTTCTGGACCCCGGCCAAAGACGCCACCGTGCCGAACCTGGTCCCGCCAGGGAAGCTGGAGCAGGCCAACCAGCTCAGCCTGCTGACTACCTACGGCACCGCGCCCATCGCCGGCCTGGTGTTCGCCGTTTTGTCGCTGGTCAGCAGGTGGCTGGGTGAGATCTCACACTACTTCTCGACCGATCAGGTCAACCTCGCGCTGTATTTCAACGCGATCACTTTCGTTGTCTCGGCGGTGACCGTCTTCACGCTGCACCAGATACCGCGGCGGCGACACGACAGCGCGGCGACCGCCACGCCGTCGGTAGCGCGGTCCATCTGGGAAGGCTGGCGCTTCCTCGGCCAGACCCAGATCGTCCGCGGAATCGTGTTCGGCATGGTCGGCGCGTTCGCCGCGGGCGGAGTCGTGGTCGGCCTGGGCCCCTCATACGTCAAGAACATACTGATGGGCGGCAGCGCTGGCTGGGGCCTGGTCTGGGCGGCAATATTCATCGGGCTGGCTGGCGGCATGTTCTTCGGCCTGCGCATCCTGCGCGGCTTCAGCAGGTGCCGCCTGTTCGGGCTGTCGATCGCCTTCGCGGCGCTGCCGCTGGCGCTGATCGCCGTGATCCCGAACCTCGCCATGACCACCATCCTGGTCCTCGTGCTGGGCGCGTGCGCCGGGGTCGCATACGTGACCGGCTACACCGTTATCGGGCTCGAGGTCGATGACGACACGCGCGGCCGGACGTTCGCATTCCTGCAATCCGCGATCCGGGTAATCCTGTTCGCCGCGATCGCCATCGCGCCGTCACTTGCGGCGGCATTCAACGCTCTTGTGCACGCGGCGGCCGGCGGCCAGACGCTGCGGATCGCCGATATCAGGTACAACAGCGTCGGCTACAACCTGGTGCTCTTGCTCGCAGCCATCGTCGCGCTGCTGCTGGGCCGCGTATCGTACCGGCAAATGGACGACCGACAGGGCGTGCCGCTGCTGACTGACCTGGCTGCGGTGTTCCACGGCGAGGCGCCGCCTCCGGTGCCCGGCAGCATGCCCGAGCAGCTGGGGCCAGCGGCTCACCGCGGCCTGCTGCTTGCCCTGGAGGGCGGCGAGGGCGCCGGCAAGTCGACCCAGGCCAGGCTGCTGGCGATCTGGCTGCGCGAGCAGGGGTTCGACGTGCTGGCCACGCACGAGCCAGGCGCGACGAAGGTCGGCATGCGGCTGCGCGCGCTGCTGCTGGACAAAGCTCACACCGGGCTGAGCCCGCAGGCTGAGGCCATGATGTACGCCGCCGACCGGGCCGAGCACGTGTCCATGATCATCGGCCCGGCGCTCGAGCGCGGCACGATCGTCGTCACTGACAGGTACGTCGATTCCTCCCTGGCCTACCAGGGGGCCGGGCGGATGCTGCCGGTCAGCGAGATCGCCAGTATGAATCAGTGGGCCACCGGCGGCCTCATGCCCGATCTCACCATCCTGCTCGACCTGCCTCCGGCCGTCGGGCTCGGTCGCCGGGCAAGCTCCGCCGACCGGCTCGAGGCGGAACCGACTGAGTTTCACGAGCGCGTCCGCGCCGGGTTTCTGGACCTGGCACAGGCGGAGCCGGGCCGGTACCTGGTGCTGGATGCGCTGCGGGATTCCGCGGACCTCAGCCGGGAGATCCGAAGCCGGGTCCGGGACCTGCTGCCTGACCCCGTGCCGGTGATTGCCGAAGAGACCACCGGCAGCTTCCCCGCGGTGCTCGAATGACCCCAGGCGCCGTGTTCGAAGAACTGGCGGGCCAGGAAGCCGTTGTCGCGGAACTGCGCCGGGCCGTGTCGGCGGCCGCGGCTGCGCCAGCTGGCGGCGGCCGCACCGCGGCGGCGGGCATGACGCACGCATGGCTATTCACCGGACCGCCGGGGTCGGGCCGCTCGGTGGCCGCGCGGGCCTTCGCCGCCGCGCTGCTGTGCTCTGACCAGGGCTGCAGCGAGTGCCCCTCCTGCCGCCAGGTAGCCGTCGGCAGTCACGCCGACCTGCTGCTTGTCCGTCCCGACGGACTGTCGTACGGAGTGCGCCAGACCAGGGATCTAGTGCTGCGTGCTGCTGCGGCACCGGTCTGCGGCCGATGGCGGGTCGTCCTGTTCGAAGACGCAGACCGTGCCACCGAGCAGGCGGCGAACGCGCTGCTCAAGGCCATCGAGGAACCGGCGCCGCGGACCGTCTGGATGCTGTGCGCCCCCTCCGCCGACGATCTGCCCACGACCATCCGGTCGCGCTGCCGCCTGGTCACGCTGCGCATCCCCAAGACAGCGGCGGTCGCCGAGGTGCTGGTCCGGGACGGTGTCGGGCCCGGCGAGGCCCAGGCGGCCGCACGCGCTGCGCAGGGGCACATCGGCCGGGCCCGCCGGCTGGCCACCGATCCAGAAGCGGCACGGCGCAGGGCAGCGGTCCTCCGCCTCCCGCTGCAGCTCAATGGCGGCCCTGGCGGCGGGCTTGGCAGAGCGCTCACCGCTGCGGCGGCACTGGTCAAGTCTGCCGAAGGCGAAGCCGCGGCGGTGACCGAAGAGCTCGACGTGCCGGAACGAGACGCGCTGCGC
>CABEDR010000339.1_pt1 | contig 16493 bp, 14 predicted proteins | sample 3423071 | NCBI WGS metagenome assembly CABEDR01 (sample SAMEA5534331, study PRJEB31848) | metagenome | biome: tundra; feature: field; material: soil | place: USA | collected 2013-05 | depth 0.15 m | reverse complement strand
TTCATGTCCCTCGCGCACCCTGGTTTCCGGATCCAGCCGGGCGGTCACCGTGTCGCCACTCGCGCCGGTGTCTGCGCGGCCGGAGTCCTGCTCCAGCTCGGCGAGCTGATCGACGTTGAGGCTCTGCTCCCGCTCACGGGTGAAGTACACGAAGACGTCGGAGCCCATCGACTCGACCACGTCGATCGTCGCGCGGAAGCTGATCCCGCTGCCGCGTGCATCCGGTCCGACGAGCGCCGCATCCTCGAATTCCTCCGGCCGGATACCCACGATGACGTTCCGCCCGCCGCGTGCGCGCTGCAGGGCCTGCCGCAGCCGCGGGGTCAGCGGGATGGTTCCGAGGGCGGTCTGCAGGCTGTCCTCCTCCACAGTCGCTGGCATGAAGTTCATCGACGGCGACCCGATGAAGCCCGCCACAAAGAGGTTGTCCGGCTGGTCGTACAGCTCCTTGGGGGTGCCGACCTGCTGCAGCAGCCCGCTGCGCATGACGGCGACCCGGTCGCCCAGGGTCATGGCCTCAGTCTGGTCGTGCGTCACGTAGACCATGGTCGTGCCGAGCCGCCGCTGCAGCCGGGACACTTCGGTGCGCATCTGCACCCGGAGCTTGGCGTCCAGGTTGGAAAGCGGCTCGTCCATCAGGAACGCGGACGGATCGCGCACGATCGCCCGTCCCATGGCCACCCGCTGCCGCTGGCCGCCGGACAGGTTGGCCGGCCGGCGATCCAGATGCTGATCCAGGTCAAGGATCCGGGAGGCCTCGTTCACCTTCGCGTCGATGGTGGCCTTGGGGGTCTTGGCCAGCTTGAGCGCGAAGCCCATGTTCTCCCGGACCGTCATGTGCGGGTACAGCGCGTAACTCTGGAAAACCATCGCGATATCGCGGTCTTTGGGCGCTGCGTTGTTGACCACCTTGCCGCCGATGCGCAGCTCGCCCTCGGTGATGTCCTCCAGGCCCGCGATCATGTTCAGCGTCGTCGACTTCCCGCAGCCCGACGGGCCGACCAGGATCACGAACTCGCCGTCCGCGATGTCCATGCTGACCTTGTCGACGGCCAGCGCTCCGTCCGGGAAGCGCTTGGTGACCTGGTCCAAAACGATCTCAGCCACTGTTTCTCCTTACGTCCGCTAGACGTCCGCTAGCCCTTGACCGCGCCTGATGTCAGCCCAGCGACGATCCGGCGCTGGAAGAACAGCACGAAGATGATGATCGGAATGGTGATAACGACAGCGGCGGCCGCGATCGGCCCGGTCGGCGCCGTGAACTGGGAGCTGCCGCTGAAGAAGCCAAGCGCGGCCGGCGCGGTACGCGCGCTGATCGTCGAGGTGAACGAGATCGCGAAAATGAAGTCGTTCCAGCAGAACAGGAACACCAGGATCGCGGTCGTCACCATGCCCGGTGCCGCGAGCGGGGCGATGACCCTCGTGAAAGCCTGGAATGGCGTGGCACCGTCGATCTTCGCGGCCTTCTCCAGCTCCCACGGGATCTCCCGGAAGAAGGCCGCCAGGATGTAGATGCCAAGCGGCAGGCCGAAGGCGACGTACGGGATGATCAGTCCTGGCCAGGTGTTGAACAGGCCGAGCACCCGCTCGATTTCGAACATCGGGGTAACCAGCGAGATCGCCGGGAACATGGCGATGAGCAGCGCCATCCCGATGAGCAGCGCCTTGCCGGGAAATGCCAGCCGGGCGACGGCGTATGCCGCCATCGAGGCCAGCAGCACCGCGATGATCGTCGAGATCAGGCCGATCCCGACCGAGTTGAGCAGCGGCCGGATGAACTGCGTGGTCGTCAGGATCCCGCTGTAGTTCCCCCAGGTCCATTCTTTGGGCCAGAAGCTGGCGTCGGTGATCGCAGCGGGCGACTTGAAGGACAGCGAGATGATCCAGATAACCGGGATCAGCGTAAGAGCCACGGCGACCGTATTCGCCGTTCCCCAGCCGAGCTTCTGCCGGCCGGTTGTTCTAGCGGTAGCCATCAGTGCCTCACTTCGTAAGGTTCGCGCCGGGGGCGGCGGTGCCGAAGCCCTTGATGAACAGGAACGCGATGATCGCCACGCAGATGAAGATCAGGATCGAGATGGCCGACCCGATGCCCAGGTTCAGTGCATTAAACAGGTTGTCGTAGCCGAGGATCGAGACCGAGCCGGTGCCGTTGCCGCCCGCCGTCAGGATGTAGATATTGTCGAAGATCCGGAACGCGTCCAGCGTCCGGAACAGCAGCGCGACCAGGATGGCCGGCTTCATCAGCGGCAGCGTGATCCGGACGAAGCGCTGCCACGCGGTCGCCCCGTCCACCTTGGCCGCCTTCTGCAGGTCCTCCGGCACCAGCGCGAGCCCGGCGAGCAGCAGCAGCGCCATGAACGGCGTGGTCTTCCACACCTCCGCCAGGATGATCGTGGCAATTGCCGTGTAGGTGTGGCTCAGCGGCGCACTGTTGTGGAAAAGCGCGGACAGGTAGCCCTCGCTCGGCGTCCACGCATACTGCCAGCCGGCGGCCGCGGCCACGGTGACGATCCCGTACGGGATCAGCGCGGTGGTGCGGACGGTGCCGCGGCCGAACAGCGTCCGGTGCATGAGCAGCGCGAGCAGCATGCCGAGCACCAGCTCGATGGCCACCGAGGCGACCGTGATGATCATCGTGACCTTAAATGCCTGCCACCAGTACGGCGAGCTAAGCACCGCCGCGTAATTGCTCAGGCCGATGAACTTCACCGCGTTGGGGAATGCCAGGTTGTAGCGCTGGAATGACAGGTAGACGGCGTAGCCGATCGGGTAGGCGGTGACGGCGATCATCACGATGACCGCCGGCGCGCAGAGCAGCCAGCCGAGCCTGCGCTCGGCGCGTGCGCCCTCCGACAGCTGGCGTTTGCCGGTGGCCGGCGCCTCCCCGGCCGCGCCGACGGCGGCCGTCTGTGTCCTGGTACTCATCGGCCCCTTCCTTTCTTGGCGGCCGGGCTGCTGCCTGCTGCGCGGCGCTTCACGGAATCAGGCCCTTCGACTGCAGGCCGTTGTTGAGCTCGCTGACCATCTGCTTCTCGGTGCTCACCGGGTTGATTGCGGCCGGTGGCGACATCAGGTGCGAGATGTCGATGGACAGGATCTGGTAGAGCGGCGTCTTCGGCCGGATGCTGGCGGTCTCGAGGGCCTTGAGGATGTCGGCATGGAATGGGTAGTCGGGGAACAGCTTCGGATCGCTGTACAGGCTGACGAGCGTCGGCGGCGTTCCGCCGACAACCGCGTTCCTTATCTGGCTGGCCTTGTCACGCAGGCACAGCGCTGCCTCGAAGGCCAGGTCCTTGTGCTGTGAGTAGGCGCTGACCGCGAGGTCAATGCCGCCGATCGTCACGTGGACCGGCTTGCCGGGGACAACTTCCGGATACGGTGCCCACTTGAATACCTTGAACAGCTTCGGGTTGTCGGCCTTCATCGCCGGATAGACGAACGGGTAATTGAGCTCGAACGCCGCGGTACCCGCCTCCATCGCCAGCCGGTTATCGTTCTCCATCTGCACGTCCAGCGACGGGTCTGCCGCTACGGACGTCGCGAGCTTGTGCATCATGCTCAGGCCGGTCACCGCTGGCGCGCCGAGTGACACGTGCGCCGCGTCCGGGGTCAGCACTGAGCCGCCGGCACTCGCCAGCATCGTGTTGAACCAGACGGTCCCGCCCTCGTACTGTGCGCCCTGGATCTCGATCAGGTGCGGCTTGCCCTCCTTGGCCAGCTTGATCGAGTCATTGATCATCTGGCTCCAGGTGGTGGGCGGAGTCGGGACCAGGTCCGACCGGTACCAGAGCAGCTGGGTATTGGTGTTGTCTGGGGCGGCGTAGAGCTTGCCATTCCAGATCGCGGTGTCCACCATGGGCTTCAGCGTGTCCGCCTCCGCCTGCTGCTTATTGGCACCGGTCCATGGCTCGATCCAGCCGGCCTGGGCGAACTCGGCCTCCCAGGTCACGTCGAGGCCAAGGATGTCCAGCGTGTTGTCGCCGGCGGCAAGCCGCCGGGCGAGTTGCTGCCGCTGACCGTCAGACCCCAGTGGCAGCTGCTGGTAGGAAATGGTGTATTTGCCGTGGCTCTGGGCGCTGCAGACATTGGCGGCTGTCTGCGTGGCACCTGAGACGTCGGGGGATGCGTAGAAATTCAGCGTCACTGGTGCGGTGCTCGCATTGCTTGTGCCGCAGGCCGCCAGTACCGAGGCGGCCAGTAGCACACCACCAAGCACAGCGACCTTGTTTCGTGCCGAGGTTCCTGCACGTGCGCGGGCAGCCAGCGGGGATCTCGGCTGGCCGCTGCCACGTTGTCTCATCTTCCCTCCAGCGCGGTGTGGATACCGGTGCTGCGCACCGAACCTGTGCCGTTCTGCCAGCGCGCAAACGCGGCGCTCACTACCCGCATTTCCCAGCAATTAAAAAGACATTCACATCCGGGTTCCAGCGGTTTCACAGAGCTCCGCCTTACTGGCGGAGGGCGCGCCCGGCTGCCGCCACCGGATGACCGCCGCGTTCCAGGCCTCGTATGATCGCGGTCGCGGGACTGCCGGTCAGTGCTGGAGCCGGGGCCCGGGCCGGGTAGCTGCGCGCTCCCGCCCACCGCTGCTTGCGAGGCCGACCATGCCGTCGGCCGGGCCGAGCTCGCCCGCTGCATGACGCGCAACGGCAGCACCTGCCGCCGCGGCCTGACCTGCTCACCGCGCAGCAGCGCGCACAGCCGCCTGGCACCCTCGGCCCCGCTGAGCTGCAGCGGCTGGTGCACGGTGCTGAGACCGAGCAGCGTTGCGGCCTCGATGTCGTCGAAACCGACGACAGAGAGCCTGGCCGGCACCGGGAAGCCGGCTAGCTCGGCGGCCGAGAGCACTCCCATCGCCTGGGCATCCGAAGCGGCGAAGATCGCAGTCGGCGGATCCGGCAGGGCCAGCAGCTGCGCGGCCAGGCCGGCCGCCTCAGTGGGTCCGTACGGCCCAAGACGCACCAGGTCAGGATCGGAATCCGCGCCTGCGGCCTCGAGTTCCTGCCGGTATCCGGTCATCCGGCGCCGGGACGAGGCGAAGCCCAGGCCGGCCTCGCCGCGGGCGGCGCGGTCACCGACAAAGCCGATCCGCCGGTGGCCGAGCGCGAGCAGGTGCGCGGTCGCGAGTCGGCCGCCAGCAACATCATCGGTGATCGTCTGCGGGACGCCCTGCCCGCTGACATCGACGGTGACCACCGCCACCCCGGCGCCCCGGAAGGCCGTCAGCTGCTCGCTCGCCATCGGCAGCGACATGACGATCACGCCGTCGACCCGCGGCCGTTCCGTCAGGTCAGCAAGGAAATGGTCCCGCCGCACCGGGCTGTCGACGTTGCAGACCACGGTGTCGTAGCCCTGCTCGCTCAGCACGGCAAGCGCGCCGGCGAGCCGCTCCACAGTCGAGGGCCTGGTCAGGTGCGGCACGATGATGGCCACCGTCCGGGGGGTTCCTCTGGACAGCGCGGCCGCCAGATGGCTGGGCCGGTACCCGAGCTCTTCGATGACCCCCAGCACGGTCTGCCGCGTCGCCTCGCGCACGTTCGCGGCGCCATTGATCACTCGCGACACCGTGCCGACACCAACGCCGGACGCTGCGGCAACGTCCGAGATGGTAGCCCGACGTACAGCCCGCATGGCGGCTCCCTAGCTAAACCGGCCGCCACGATGGAACCGGTTCCACAGAGATATTGGCTTATCTTGACTCCGCTGCACGGAATCGTCAAGAGTGCGGCAAAACACGCCAGAAGTAACGACTGCGGCCGACGCCAAACGGGGAGGTCCCTGGCCCGCGGCTTACTCGACGATCTTGGAGATCGGGATCTCCAGGATGTCCCGGCCGCCGGCTGCCTTCAGCGCGGGAATCAGCGTGTTGACCCCCCGCTTGGGCACAACGGCCTCGACGGCGTGCATGTCGCCGCGGGCCAGCGACGTAATCGTCGGCGAGGTCATGGCCGGCAGCATGGCGGTGACCGCCGTCAGCTGCCCGGCGACGACGTTGAGCTTGAGCAGCACGTTGCCGCGGGCCCGGATGGCGCCGCGCAGCAGCAGCGCGATGTCCTCCATCGCGGCGCGCTTGGCGGCGTCGGCGTACGCGGCCGGGTTGGCGATCAGCTCGGTATAGCTGGTCAGCAGCGTGTCCAGGATCCGCAGCCCGTTGCGGCGCAGCGATGAGCCGGTCTCGGTGAGATCGACGATCGCGTCGACGATGTCAGGCACCTTGGCCTCGGTCGCGCCGTACGACGGGATCACCACCGCCTTGACGCCATGGGCTTCCAGATAGCGACGGGTCAGCGCGGGGAACTCGGTGGAGATCCGCACTCCGTCGGGCAGATCGGCCGGCGACTGCCAGCCCGCGCTGGCCGGCACGGCCAGCACCACCCGGACCGGATCGGAGGTGGCCTTCGAGTACTGCAGTTCCCCCAGGGACGCGACGTCGGCGCCGGTCTCGGTGATCCAGTCCCGGCCGGTGATGCCGACCTCGAACAGGCCCTGCTCGACATAGGACGGGATCTCCTGCGGTCGCAGGAACCGGACCCGCTCGATCCGCGGATCGTCGATCGTCGCGTGGTAGTCGCGGTCCGAGGAACGCCGGACCGTCAGGTCGGCCGCGTCGAACAGCTCCAGCGTGGCCCGCTCGAGCGAGCCCTTCGGCAGCACCAGGGACAGCAACGCAAAAACCCTTCATTCATAACGGCATTCGCCGCTGACTCTAGCCGCCAACCCCGGTCACCGTCTGGGCGCAGCCGACTGAGGCCCTGTCATCGCCCGGCCGTCGCCGCATTGACCCGGCCCTCTGTACCGGGTACTTTTTCTAAAGTACCCGACCTGGAGGTGCCATGCCAGCCCGGAACCGCGCGAACCCGCTGGCCCTGGCGGTGCTGATCTGCCTCTACGAGAGGCCCATGCATCCGTACGAGGTGGCCACGACGCTGCGCCAGCGGCACAAGCACGAGAGCGTCCGGCTTAATTACGGCTCGCTGTACGGGGTGGTGGAGTCGCTGGAGCGCCGGGGGCTGATCGCGGCGCAGGAGACCGAGCGCTCGGGCAGGCTGCCCGAGCGGACCGTCTACCGCATCACCAGGGACGGCCAGATCGAGACGCAGGACTGGCTCACCGATCTTGTCTCCACGCCGGTGAAGGACTACCCCGCCTTTCAGGCGGCACTGTCCTTCCTGCCCGCCCTTCCGCCTGATGACGTTGTGCTGCTCCTGACCGAGCGCGCCCAGCACCTCGAGACCGAGCTCGCTCAGGCAAGGGCCGTTCGCGAGCTAGTGGAAAAGCAGCGGCTGCCGCGCCTGTTCTGGGTCGAGTCCGAGTTCGGCATGGTTCTGCGCGAAGCCGAGCTCGGCTACGTGCGCACACTGATCCGCGACATCAATGCGGGCGCCCTGGAAGGTGCCGACTGGTGGCGCGAGGTTCATGCGCGCGGTGACGAGCCGGGCTGGCTGCCGCCGCTGGGCGACGGCGAGACGAGCCACGAGGAGACCCGGTGACCGCGGCGGAGAACGTCATCAGCACACGTGACCTGCGCAAGAGCTTCCGGACCCGGCGGGGACCGGTCGAGGCGGTCCGCGGTGTCAGCATCGACGTCAGGCGCGGTGAGATCTTCGGCTTCCTGGGGCCGAACGGCGCCGGCAAGACCACCGCCCTGCGGATGCTGACGACGCTGCTGCCGATCGAGGCCGGCACCGCGACGGTGGCCGGCTTCGACGTAGCCCGCCAGCCGCAACAGGTCCGGTCCCGGATCGGCTACGTGAGCCAGCTCGGCGGCGCTGATGAGCTGGCCACCGGGCGGGAGAACCTGATCCTGCAGGGCCGCCTGTACGGGGCCGGCCTCAGGCAGGTCGCGCCGCGCGCTGAGGCGCTGATCGAGCTGCTCGGCATGGCCGAGTTCGCCGACCGCCGCGTGGTGACCTATTCGGGCGGGCAGCGGCGGCGGCTCGATATCGCGCTCGGCATCGTGCACGAGCCGGCGGTGCTCTTCCTCGACGAGCCGACCACGGGACTGGACCCGCAGAGCCGCGCCAATCTCTGGGAGCACATCCGCGCCTTGCGGGACCGGGACACCACCGTCTTCCTCACCACCCACTATCTCGAGGAGGCCGACGTGCTCTGCGACCGGGTGATGATCATGGATTACGGCCAGATCGTCGCCGCGGGCACGCCGCGGGAACTCAAGCAGCAGGTGGCCGGCGACGCGATCCTGATCAGCTTCAGGCAGGACGGTGACGGGGCCGAGCGCGCGGCGCCCGTTCTCCGGCAGGAGCCCTACGTGCGGGAGCTGGCAGCCGAGGACGGCCAGGTCCGGCTGTATGTCGATGACGGCGGCAGTGCGCTGCCGCAGCTCATCCGGGTGCTCGACAAGGGGGGTATCGGGGTCCGGTCGATGTCCATGTCGGAACCGACCCTGGACGACGTCTTCCTCCGGCGGACCGGCCGGTCACTGCGCGACAGCGCCAGCCCCGATGCGGGCGGCGGTGACGGTGTCGCTGGTAACGGCGCGGCCGGACACGACATCACAGCGGCACGCGATGAGAGGCAGGCGGCCAGATGAAAACCGTCAGGGATGTAGACCTGCTGTTTCACCGGTACTACACCCAGCTGATACGCAACCCGGTGTGGCTGATCGTCGGCTTCTCGACCCCGATCCTCTATCTGGCGCTGTTCACGCCGCTGCTGGAGCACCTGGCCGGAGCGGGCGGGCTGCCCAGCGGGAACGTGATCAACTTGTTCCTGCCCGGCATCCTCGCGCTGGTGGCTTTCGCCAGCGGCATCGGGCCGGGCTTCAGCACGATCTTCGAGCTGAAGGCCGGCGTCATCGAGCGCTTCCGGGTCACCCCGGCCAGCCGGTTCGCGATCCTCACCGGCCCGATCGTCGCCACCATGGTGATGATGTTCGTGTTCGACGCGGTCGTGGTCGCGGTCGGCGCAGGTTTCGGCTTCAGCCTGCACTGGGCGGGTCTGGCGGTCCTCGCGGCGCTGCTCGCCCTGCTCATGATCATCATGGCCGCGTTCTCCATCGCCACCGCACTCGTCACCAAGGAGATCAGCGGTTTTGCGGCGATCGCCAACGGCATCAACCTGCCGGTACTGCTCCTGGCCGGGGTACTGCTGCCGATCTCGCTCGGGCCGCCGTGGATGCGCGTCCTGGCGCACTTCAACCCGCTGTACTACCTGGTCGAGGCCTCCCGCGTGCTGGCCGCCGGGACTCTGACCGGCCCCGCAGTGTGGCAGGCATTCGCCGTCCTTCTGCCGCTGTGCGTGCTCGTGCTCAGCTGGGCAACCAGGATCTTCCGCAGGGCAGTGGCCTGACGCCTGTCCGCACGGCCAGGATGGCCGCATGGCAGCCAGGCTTGCCGTCAGCCAGCGTCCAGGCTGAGCAGGTCGTCGATCGTCTCCCGACGCAGCAGTACCCGGGCGGTGCCGTCCCGGACCGCGACCACGCCGGGTCGCGGAACGTGGTTGTAGTTGCTGGCCATCGACCGGCAGTAGGCGCCCGTCGCGGCCACCGCGATAAGGTCGCCAGGCGCCAGGTCACCGGGCAGGTAAGCGTCCCGGACCACGATGTCCCCGCTCTCGCAGTGCCTGCCGACCAGCCGGCAGAGGATGACCCGCGCGGCCGACTCCCGCGAGGCGAGCACGCAGGTGTAATCAGCGTCGTACAGCGCGGTGCGGATGTTGTCGCTCATCCCGCCGTCCACGCTGACGTAGGTGCGCAGCCCGTCGACGTTCTTGACGGTGCCGACCGCATATAGGGTGACCGTGCCAGGTCCGGCGATCGCGCGGCCGGGCTCGACGGTGAGCCGCGGCCGGGGCAGTCCGGCCAGGCGGCACTGGGTATCCATGATGTCGCGCAGGCTGCGGGCAATGACGTGCACGTCGGCCGGGTCATCCGCTGCGGTGTAGGCGATGCCGAACCCGCCGCCGAGGTTGAGCTCGCTGATGCTGATGCCGTGCTGGTTACGGATCCGGACCGCAAGCTCGAGCACCCGGTGCGCGGCAATCTCGAAGCCCGCGGTGTCGTAGATCTGCGACCCGATGTGCGAGTGCAGGCCTGCCAGCTCGAGCGCCGGGGAGGCGAGTACCTGGCGGACTGCCTCGTCCGCCGCGCCGGACCCGAGCGAGAACCCGAACTTCTGGTCGTCATGCGCGGTGGCGACGAACTCGTGCGCGGCAGCTTCGACGCCAGTGCTCACCCGGACGAGCACCTGGGGGCGCCCGTCACGACCGCGTGTCCCGTTGACGGCCGCCCTGCGGCCGGCGATGGCCCCGAGCCGGGCTATTTCCTCCAGTGAGTCCACGACGATGTGGCCGACGCCGACCGACACCGCCCGCTCTAGTTCTGAAATGAGCTTGTTGCTGCCGTGCAGAGTGATCATCTCCGGCGGCACGCCCGCCCGGAGCGCGACCTCGAGCTCGCCGCCGGTGCAGACGTCGACGCCGAGCCCTTCCTCACTGGCCCAGCGAAGAACTGCCTGGCAGCAGAACGCCTTGGCCGCGTAGAACACCCCGGCGGCCGCGCCGAACGCCTCGTGGAAGTCCCGGCAGCGGCCGCGGAAATCGTCCTCGTCGAGCGCGAACAGCGGCGTGCCGAAGTCGTTGGCGAGTTCGCGCGCGTCGATGCCGCCCAGCTCGAGCGCGCCGCGGACGCGCCGCGCGGAGCGTGGCCAGATCGCCGGGTCCAGTGCGTTGGCGTCTGCCGGGGGCGGCGGCGGACGCTCGGGCGGCTCCATGTCGGCATGCCGCGGACCTGCCGGGTGGGCGACTCGGCTCATGAAACTCCCTGGTTAGTCGCCCGGCTCTCAGCCGCTACCGTGCCGACAGCCAGGGGCGTGCCGACATCGCCTGCGGTGCCGACTAGTGCAGGACCGACAGCTGCCGCGTGACCGGCCGCCCGCCCGGAGATACTCGTTCGCTCGCCGGGAAAGATCCTAGCCCGACTTTCCGGGATAAGTTGATCTTGGAGGGTTAGACGACTTTCCGGGGCCGCCGATAGCGGGCCTGTCCTGGGTAAACAGCGTGTCGGTGCTTGCATGGGGGCGCACCGAAGCGTATTACCCATATATGGCGTCGATCGTCGGGAAGAAGCGCGGCAAGGCGACCTACTACTACCTGGTGGAATCCGCCCGGGTGAACGGCAAGCCGCGGATCGTCTCCCAGGAATACCTGGGGACAGCGGAGGAACTCGCGGCGGCGATGCGCGGCGGCGGGCTGGGCCTGCCGGACCGCACCCAGCACAGGGACTTCGGGGAGGTCGCTGCCGCGTGGGGGTGCTGGAGGACCTGGGAGTGGCCGGGATCATCGATGAGGTGACCGGGGCGCGGCGCTCCGACGCGGGCGCTTCCGCCGGGACCTACCTGGCGCTGGCGGCGCTGGGCAGGCTGGTCGCCCCGTGCTCCAAGCTGGCCTTCGCCGACTGGTGGGCCACCACCGCGGCCGGGCGGTTCACCAGGATCGGCGCGCCGGCGCTGGACCACCGCCGGTTCTGGGACGCCATGCACGCCGTCACCCTTGAGCATCTGGAGGAGATCAGCCACCGGATCGCGCTGGCCATCACCGGGACATCCGGGCTGGACTGCTCGTCGGTGGCCCTGGACATGACGAACTTCGCCACCTTCATCGACTCCGGCAATGAGAAGGCACCGATTGCCCAGCGGGGCAAGGCCAAGCAGAAACGCTCCGACCTGCGGCTGGTCGGGCTGGGCCTGGTCGTCACCCGCGACGACGGGATCCCGCTGGCCTGGCACGCCTACCCCGGCGACAGGCCCGACGTCACCCAGTTCCCCGCCATGATCGACGCCCTGGCCGGCCGGCATGCCGCGATCGCCGCGGCCGCCGGGCAGCAGCCCGCGGACATGACGGTGGTGTTCGACGCCGGGCAGAACTCGGACGCGAACTTCGCTCACCTCGCCGGGACCAGGCTGCGCTACGTCGGGTCGGTACCCGCCTCCGACTGCGGTGACCTGACCGCGCTGCCCGCCAGCGCCCGCGCCGTCGTCGACGAGGCCCGGTTCGGGAGGCTGACCGCGCTCGACACCCGCCGCGAGGTCTACGGCAGGGAACGCCGCGCGATCCTCACCCACTCACCCGAGCTGCACGCCGCCCAGGCCGCCGGGTTCACCGGCACCACCCTGGCCAAGGCCGGCCGCCGGCTGGATGAGCTGGCCGCCACCCTCGCCCGCGGCAAGACCCGCCGTCCCAGAGCCAAGGTCGAAGCCGAGATCGGCAAGATCCTGCACGACACCCGGGCACGCCGCGTCATCACCTGGCAGCTGACCGGAGACACTCCCCGCGAGCACCGGCTCAGCTGGCACGCTGACAAAGACGCCCGCGCCGCCCTGGAAGAAGAAATCTTCGGCAAGCACGTGCTGATCACCGACCACGACGACTGGCCCGCCGCCGAGGTCATCACCGCCTACCGGTCCCAGTCCGAAGCCGAGTTCTCCTTCCGCCAGCTCAAAGACCCCCGCGTGGTCTCCTTCAGCCCGATGTTCCACTGGACCGAGCACAACATCCGCGTCCACGTCTTCACCTGCGTCCTGGCCCTGCAGATCGCCCACCTCATGCGCCGCAAGGCCGCCCAGGCCGGCCTGGACCTGTCAGTGCGCGCCCTGCTCGACCAGCTGGCCGGCATCGGCGAGACCGTCCTGCTCTACCAGGGCGACCGGGGCCGGCCCCGGGCCCACCGCATGCTCACCGAGACCACCCCCGTCCAGGACAACCTCACCGAGGTCTTCGGCCTCGGCCGCTACGCCCCCAGACGCTGAGATGGGTAATACACCCGACCAGCCCCCGCACCACCGCTGACCAGCACATACACAGCCAAGATCAACTTAGCCAGGAAAGTCAGGCTAGCGGATGGGTCGAGGATGCGCGGCCCGCACACCGGGCATGCCTGGCCGGGCCGGGGCCTTGGACACCGGGCGAGTCCCGCGGAAAATGAGGCTCTGTGGCGAACCTGCTGGCTGATGACGATGGTGTCACCGCCCGGCAGATGCTGCGGACCGCGAGGTCCGGGAGGAAACCGGCACCCTGGTTCAGGCCGGCCACGTCATCGGCCAGCGGGTACATCCGACACCGGCCGCACGATGATCTACGTCGCCGCCGTGCCCGAGTTCGGCACGGACGAGCCAGTGGTCAGCAAGCGGGTCACGGGAGGTCATTTCGCCAGTCCCGGGCCAGCCTGGCCACGACAAAGGTAACGCCGGCCAGGGCATCGGCAGCCACCCAGATGATGACGACCAGGGCCGCGCCGATGCTCGCCCCGATGACGAGCCAGATGATGAACACCACCTGGAGGGCCAGAACCGTCCACGCGAAAATGTGGCGTTTCCTGCGCGGCCGCGGAGGCCCGCTGGTATCAGCGCCCTTATACGTCATAGTTGAAACGGTAGGGGAGCGCCAGCGCAGGGGAAGGGGAACGCGCCTGACAATGTACGCGGACTCTTATAAAATGTCCCAGACTGTCCGAATTTGTAGGGCCGCACCGGACGAGCTGGCGGAGGTCCGCTGGCTCAGCCTCGCCGAGGCCCACGAACTGCTGCCCAGCATGTTCGGTCGGGCCCGTGTACGCCTAACTGGTCGGTCAGCTTACGTAAGTGCGTATCTACGTACGTAAGTTCTTCCCTGACGCAGATACCTATGTGCTCCGCCAGGGGCGGAGAAGTCAAAACTCACGTTGCACTGCCAAGAGGCGCATGCTGGCCTCTGGCTGCCCGCCGGCGGTCACGTCGAACCCGGCGAGCATCCCGTCGAGACAGAATGCAGGGAGATGCAGGAGGAGCTGGGCATCGACGCCGTCTTCTGGCCAGTGCCGGGCGCGCGGCCCGCGTTCGTGACCGTGACGCAGACCGCCGGCCCGAGGGATCGCCACACCGACGTCAGCCTCTGGTTCGTGCCTCGACGGCCGGCGCGGCCAGCCGCTCACCCCGGACCGCCGCGAGTTCCGCGCTGCACGGTGGTAGTCCCGACAGGAACTCGCTTCCGCCAGTTCGGAGAAGTTCGACCCCCACATGCACCGCATGATCGCCGCGCTCGATCGCCAGCTGGCCAGTCGGTGAGTGACACCGACCGCGGGCACTCGGTCGGCCCGTAGCACCGGACTGACACCGCGGCCGCAGCGCCATAGCGTGCTGTGGTGGAAGAGATCATTACGTATGTGGAGATGACCGCGCCGGACGAGCTGCGTGCCGCCCGGCCCGTCCCCGCCGTCGCGCTGGAGCGCATCGACCGCACGTCGCCCCTGATCCGGCGGACGCAAATAGCAATCGGGACACCGCATGGCTGGCGAAGCGCATCCCGGTCGGACGAGGAATGAGCGCAGTGGCTGTCCCATCCTCTGCGCCAGTACTGGCTCATCACGTACGAGAGCGAGATCATCGGAATCGTCGATTTCGAGCCGCAGCCGGGCGGCGAGGTGGAGATCACCACATTCGGGCTGCGTCCCGAGTACGTCGGCCGGGGTCTGGGCGGGCATGCGCTGACCCTGGCGGTCCGGCAGGCATGGCTGGCCGAACCGGTGGGCGCCGAGTCGCTGCGGCGGGTCTGGCTGCATACCTCCACGCTCGACCAGGGCAGCGCGCTGCCCAACTACGAGCGCCGCAGCTTCCGTCCCTTCCGTACCAGGCTCAGCCAACGCGACGACTAAATGACAAGATGCTCACGCGTCGCCGAGGAGTCTCGGCCGTGATCACGAGATATTCTCCGCGATCACGCCGTCCCCGTCGGGCCGAGTTGATCCCGGCACAGTCGAGCCGCTCCCCCTCCCCCATGCTGACGGCCAGGGCACAGGTCGGTCGCATCAAACCGCCGATGTGATCCATCGGCGACCCCCGAGTCAGCGAGCCTGACTGTTTACCGCTAACGTCGGCGGCGCGGGCACAGGCGCAGCTCACGAAACGGCGCTGTGCTCTGCGCTCACGGGTGGTGCGAGCCTGCAGGGAAAGGCAGCATGCATGGACATGACCGTCGGCGAGTGGTTCCAGCAGCGATCCTTTCACCACCAGGATTTCCGCGCTCTCGCCACTTCCGGGAGTGCTACGCAGTCGCTCACCACCACGCTGATCTTGCCGACCCGCAACGAAGCGGGAACGATCGGCCCGATCCTGGACACCGTCGCGCGGCTGACGGAGCGGAGCGCAGCCAGATGCTGATCGAGGCGACGTCGATGGTGCCCTGGTATAGGCGCTCGCGCTTGTCGTAACGGGTGGCCACGGCCCTGAACTGTTTCAGCTTGCTGAAACAGCGCTCGACGGTGTTGCGCTTCTAGTACCAGCCGGTCGAAGACGGGCGGGCGGCCGCCGGAACGGCCGTCACGGCGGTGTTTCTTCTGGTCTTCCCTGACGGGAATGACGGCTGTGATGTGGTGGCGGCGCAGCCAGGCACGGCTGGCTGCGGCGGAGCAGGCCTTGTCGGCCATCGCGCGGCCGGGCCGCCGCCGTGGCCTGCCCGGGCCTCGCCGGGCGATGCGGATCGCGTCCATCAGCGGGATGAACCGCGGGGAGTCACCGTGCTGGCCCGGGCTGGTCAGCCGGGCGACGGGCCGGCAGCGCAGGTCAGCGGCCAGGTGAATCCTGGTGGTCAGCCCGCCCCGGGATCGGCCGATCGCCTCCCGGCCAGATTTCCTGTCATTCGGTAAAGCCCCCCGTGAGGTCATCAGCGGCCCGGACGCGGCGGGCCCCGGCTGCGTGCTGACGGGCGCGGGCGACCGTGGAATCGGCGCTCACCGTCCAGTCCCTGCCCTCAGCCTCATCACATCCGGCCCGCAGTCCGTCCAGGACTCTCTCCCGGGTGCCGTCCAGCGACCACCGGCGATGCCGGTTATAGATCGTCTTCCAGTTCCCGAAGCCCTCGGGCAGGTCCCGCCACGGGCAGCCCGCCCGGGTGCGGAAGAAGATCCCGATGATTAACGTCCGGTGATCAGCCCACCGCCCGCCTCGCGGCGGGTCAGCAGGCAGGCACACCCGCAGGCGGGCCGCGCGGCCGCGCCCCGCTCGCGGTCCCGGCCGGCCTGCCGGTCCTGACCACCATCATCCGCGGCGGGCGGCCTCGGCAGATCACCTGTGTGCGCGAGCAGCCGCAGCACCATCTGCAGGCTGCGGCGGCTGGTGCGCAGCAGCGCGCGCTTCGGTGGACCGGCGGCTAGCGCTGGATCATGCTCTGGTAGACGGCGATCAGAGCGCTCTTCTGCTCTGCGGTCAGCAGCGGGTCTGCCCGGACTGCCGTCTGCACCGCCCGGCCCGGCACCGCGGCATCTTGCGCACCGGAGCTGCTGCCGTCGAACAGGCCCGCCTGCGCGAGCAGCGTCTCGCCGGAAACTCCGAGTGCCTCGGAGATCAGCCTGAGGACGCGGACGGACGGCTGGTGCAGGCCGCGCTCGATCTGGCTCAGGTAGGGGTTCGACAGCCTCGTCATCTGGGCCAGCTCGCGAAGGGACAAGTTCGCAAGCTTGCGCTGGCCGCGGATAAAGGCGCCGAGCGCTCCCGCTTCTGTGT
>CABEDR010000298.1_pt1 | contig 17655 bp, 16 predicted proteins | sample 3423071 | NCBI WGS metagenome assembly CABEDR01 (sample SAMEA5534331, study PRJEB31848) | metagenome | biome: tundra; feature: field; material: soil | place: USA | collected 2013-05 | depth 0.15 m | reverse complement strand
GTGCGATGCTGGCAGCTCCACCGAGTGAAAGCAGACCAGACCCTTGAGCCGTCATGTCTACACGCGCGAGGACGGCGTGCTGGCGGGCCTGCTGCTGCCGGGCCTCAATGGCGGCGCGGTTGTCTGTCGTCATGCCGGTACGTGTCAAGTCAAATGAGACACAGGGTTCTGCTGTTTCCTAAGCTGCCTCCAGGGGCGGGTATTGCGTTCTGTCACTGTCAGTGACCGGCTTGTTGATCCACGCGGTGGCGGGCATCTTGGGTGGCCTGGGGCGGCGGGTGAAGCGCCGCGGGTTCGCGGCGCAGGCGGCGTTCAGCACGTCCTGGCGTTTCTCCTGGATCGCGGGCGCGGTGCCGATATGTACCGAGTATGGTGTGTGCAGCCCTATCCCGGAATGCCGGTGCTCGTGATTATAATAGGTGAAGAATGCGCGGCAGAAAGCGCGGGCGTCCTGGAGTGACCCGAACTTCCCGGGGAAAGCCGGGCAGTACTTGAGGGTTTTGAACTGCGCCTCGCTGTACGGATTATCATTGCTGACCTTCGGCCGGGAATGTGATTTAAGGATCGCCAGGTCCGACAGCAGCGCGGATACCGGCTTAGACGTCATCGAGGTGCCCCGGTCGGCGTGGATGGCGTGCGGCGCGATGCCGCCGTTCAGGCGGATCGCCCCGGTCATGAAATCTTTCGCCAGCTCGCCCAGCTCGGTGGCGTGCACCTCGAAATGCACGGCGCACCGGGAGAAAATGTCGATCATCACGTACAGGTGGTAATACACGCCCCGCCGCGGGCCCGCCAGCCTGGTAATGTCCCACGACCACACCCGGTTCGGCGCGGCAGCGATCAGCTCCGGCTTCTTGCGGGCCGGATGGGCGGCCTGCGCGCGGCGCTCGCGGACCTGCCCCGCCTCCCGGAGCAGCCGGTACATCGTGGAGACCGAGGCCAGATAGATGCCCTCATCGATCAGCAGCGCCCAGACCTGCCGCGGAGCCTTGTCCCGGAACCGCGGGCTATCCAGCACGGCCACCAGCGCGGCACGCTCACCGGCCGACAGCGCGTTCGGCGGGGCAGGCCGCCGCTCACGGCACCCCGGCCGCGCGCCATCGCGCCCGCGGTAAACGGCGGCACGTGATTTACCGGTGAGCTCGCACGCCTTTTTCACCCCGGTCACAGGCTCCAGCAGGCCGAATGTGCCATCACTTACCTGACGGACGGCAGAGGCGAATCCGCGCTCTCGGAGAGCAGCTCCAAAAGCGCAAACGCTTTTCCCATGATGTCCAGCGCAGCGCGGGTCTGCTCGAGTTTCACCTCTGCCTTCGCCAGCCGCTTCCGCAGCCGCTCGTTCTCAGCCTGCCCGGCCGGCCGGCCCGTATGCGCCGCCGCGGGAACCGCAGCAGCCGAGGCCGCCAGCGCCCCGGAATCCCGCCCCTTGCGCCAGTAGCTGATATGCGAGTCATACAAGCCCTCGCCGCGCAGCAGCGCGCCCTTCGCGCCCGGCTCGGCCGCCGCATCGTACTTCTCGATCATCGCCAGCTTGTACGCCGCGGTGAAAGTACGCCGTTTCGGCTGACCCGACCGAGGACCGTCCTTACGGGCTGGCCGGCGCCCGGCCGGGATGGTCTCCTGCATGTCTGAGCTAGTCATGGTCACTGTCTGCTGATCCCGTCTAGCCCTCAAGTTCCACCAGTAACTGTTGCCCCTGGTGTCTCACCTGATCCTGGCACGGAGGGCTCGCCCGGCGAGCACTCGCATCAAAGCGCGCATGTGCATATGCAGAGCATACTCGGAGGGTATACTCTGCGGATGTGACCGTGCCGCTGACGCTGCTGGGCCTGCTCGAGCGAGAGCCGAGCCACGGCTATGACCTCAAACGCGACTACGATTCCTACTTCGGGCGTGGCAAGCCGTTGCCGTTCGGCCAGGTATACGCCACCCTTGCCAGGCTGGCCAGGGACGGCAAAGTGGTGGTAGGTGAGCCCGAGCCGGGAGCGGGGCCCGATCGCAAGCGCTACGTGATCACCGAGGCCGGGGCGACCGAGTTTGAGGCCTGGCTCGCCGAGCCGGCCGAACCCGAACCGCGCCTGCAGACCGTGCTGTTCGCCAAGGTCGTGCTTGCGCTGATGCTGGGCCGCCCGGCCGGCCGCTACCTCGATGCGCAGCGGTCGGCCCACCTGCGGCGGATGCGGGAACTGACCGAGATCAAGCGCACCGGCGAACTGGTCGATGTGCTCCTGGCCGATTACGACCTGTTCCACCTCGAAGCCGATCTTCGCTGGATCGACCTGAGCGCAGCCCGCCTCGGCGAATTGGCGGAGGAGGTGCGCCGGTGAGCGGCACCAGCCTTCTCCCAGCACCAGGGTCGCGGACCTGCCTGGTCGAGGCCCGTAGCGTCGTCCGCTCGTTCGGCCAAACCCCGGCACTGCGGGGCGCCAGCCTGTCGGCGGGCGCCGGGGAGATCGTCGCGATCATGGGCCCGAGCGGGTCGGGCAAATCGACCCTGCTGCACTGCCTGGCTGGGATCCTGATTCCAGAGTCCGGGGAGGTCTGGTTTGCCGGGCGGCGGATCGACACAATGCGCGAAGAGGAACGCGGCGCCCTGCGCCGGGACCACTTCGGGTTCGTATTCCAGTTCGGTCAGCTCGTCCCGGAGCTATCCGCCGAGGAGAATGTGGCCCTGCCGCTGCTGCTCGGCGGTGCCCGCCGCGCCAGCGCGCTGAGCGACGCCCGGGCCTGGTTCCAGCGCCTGGGCCTGGACGGGCTGGAACAGCGCAGAACCGGGGAGCTGTCCGTAGGCGAAGCCCAGCGCGTCGCGCTGGCCCGCGGCCTGGTCGCGAGCCCCGAGGTCCTTTTCGCCGACGAGCCGACCGGCTCGCTCGACTCGCTCAACAGCGAAGGTGTCATGGACCTGCTGGTAACCGCTGCCCGCGGGCATGGCACCACCGTTGTCGTGGTCACCCACGAGCCCCGGGTAGCCGCATACGCCGATCGCGAGGTCATCGTTCGCGACGGACGGGTGAACTCGCCGTCGCCAGACCGGCTCGTCTCGTGATCCGACTCGGTCTGCGGCTCACCCTGAACGGCGGGAAAGAGGCTGCGGTCCGCCTCATCGTCACCGCCGCGGCAGTCGCGCTCGGAGTCGGCCTGCTCTTGAGCGCCCTGGCCGGAATGAACGCGATCAACGCCCAGAATGCCCGCACCGCGTGGCTCAACACATCGGCATTCGGGCACGGTCCGCCGACTGGCCTGCCGGGCGCGCCCTCGAGCGGCAGCGCGTCACCGACGGACCCGCTGTGGTGGCTGTTCACCGCCGATCACTTCGGGAACCAGACGATCGACCGGGTCGATGTCGCGGCGACCGGGCCGAACTCACCTGTTCCGCCCGGCATCCAGCACCTGCCCGGACCAGGGCAGTTCTACGCCTCACCGGCCCTCAGCCGGCTGCTTCGATCCACCCCGGCGGGCGAGCTTGGCGACCGCTTCCCCGGCAGGCAAGTCGGCACCATCGGTCCCTCCGCGCTCCCGGCACCGAACTCGCTGATCATTATCATCGGCCGCACCGCAGCCCAGCTCTCAGGCGAACCGCGTGCCTCTCAGGTCACCCACATCAACACCGGCACCGGCCACAGCGGCGGACCCACCGGCTTGAATCCCACCCAGCTCGAGGTCATCCTGGCTGTCGGGGCGCTAGCGCTGCTCTTCCCGGTGCTGATCTTCATCGGCACCGCGACCCGGCTTGCCGCCGCACGCCGCGAGCAGCGGTTCGCCGCCATCCGCCTCGCGGGCGGCACACCCCGGCAGGTCTCGGTGATCTCGGCGGTCGAAGCGTCCGTGGCCGCCATTGTCGGCGTGGCCGCCGGTTTCGGCGTGTTTCTCCTGCTCCGCCCAGTCCTGACGCGCATCCCCTTCACCGGCGAGCCTTTCGCCCCCGCCGACATGTCGCTCGGGCTGCCCGGCATTCTTCTCGTATCCATCGGCGTCCCGGTGGCAGCAGCAGCGGCAGCGCTCCTCGCCATGAGACGCGTGCAGATCTCACCCCTGGGGGTCAGCCGGCGCGTCACGCCGCCGGCGCCGCGGCCCTACCGCCTGCTCCCCCTCGCCGCCGGCATCGCCGAACTCGCCTTCTTCCTCCAGGCCGGGCCCCCTAAGGGCGCAGGCGCTCAGATCCTGGCGTACTTCTCGGGATTTCTCCTGATCATGGCCGGCTTGGTCATCGCCGGCCCGTGGCTGACCATGGCCGGCTCCCAGGTCATGGCCAGGCGCACCAGCAGGCCGGCGGTCCTCATCGCCGGGCGACGGCTCTCGGACAACCCGCGGGGCGCCTTCCGGGCCATCAGCGGGCTCATCATCGCCATCTTCGTGACCAGCGTCTCCGTCGGGGTGATCACCACGATCCTCGGCTACCACAGCACCTCGAGCGGCACCGGCGCCAGCAGCACCCTGCTCGACCAGTTCGTCACCAGCGCCCCGCCGGGCCAGCACGTGTCCGCACCATCGGTCCCCGGCACGCTGCTGACATCGCTGCGCTCAATCCGTGGCGTCGAAGGCGTAACCGTCATCTACTCCGGCCGCGGCGCAAGCCAAGCCGGGCCCGGCAGCAGCGTCAAGCTCCTGGCTTCATGCGCCCAGCTTGCCCGCACCCCAGCTATCGGCCGCTGCGCGCCCGGCGCCGTCGTCGCCACCATCACCGGGAACCTCGCCAGCGGTTCGGCCACCAGCACGTCAACCCTGGCCGTGAGCGTGTGGCCCACCGCCAGCATCTCCCCCGCACGCTTGCAAAGGCTTCCGATCGGCGGGATTGTCGTGCAAACCTCCGGGTCCAGCTCGGTGCTCGAGCAAGCCCGCACCTCTCTCGAGATCGGCCTGCCCGGCCAGGGACCTCCCGCCACGCTGAGCGAGATCAGCGCGAACAATGCCCGTACCATCGCCGAGCTGCAACAGCTGACCAACGTCGTGATTATCGTCAGCCTGGTCATCGCCGGCTGCAGCCTGGCCGTCAGCGTGACCGCAGGGGTGAACGACCGCAAACGCCCCTTCAGCCTGCTGCGGCTCACCGGTGTCCCGGTCAGCACGCTGCGCCGGCTGGTCGGGCTCGAAGCCGCACTGCCCCTTCTTGTCTTCGCCGTGCTATCAGCCGCCATCGGGTTCCTGGCCGCCGCGCTGTTCCTTAGATCCCAGCTCGGCGAGACACTGCGACCGCCAGGACCCGGCTATTACGCCCTCGCCGCCGCCGGGCTCGCCGCCTCCTTCGCGATCATCGCTTCTACGCTTCCGCTCATCGAGCGGATCACCGGGCCCGAAACCGCCCGGAGCGAGTGATTGACTCCAAGGATGGATGGTCCCGGTAGCCCGATGACGGTGATTCGGCAGCACGGTACAGAACGCCTTGAAGCCCCAGCGCCGGCAGCGTGCACCCTGGATCTCAGGGGCGCTCAGGTTCGACGCCGCCCAGATATGGCCGAGAATTCCGCTGAGGTCTTGCAGGTTGTGCTCGCGCCGCTGACTCCGGATTCCGGAAGATCGACAGACACGGTCCTTAGCTCGCAGCCTTCGGACACCGTTCGAACGGCCACCTATGCCGGACGACGCGCCACCGGCGGCCAATAATGAGCTGGTCTGACCGTTCGAGATACAGAAATTGCTGATCTGTGCTTCATCTGCCGCTCAGCTCAAGGCCATGCAGTGAGTACAGATTCGGCGCTTTCGTCTCCCCTACGAGGCCACGGCCGTTTCAAGATCATGACGTGAGTCCGAGAAGGGTGAATGGCCGTTCCATGTAACGACTGGCCCAGCGGGTGGCTTCGGTGGTGTCATGCCGCCCGGCCTGATGTAGTGCGCCGACTGCGAGGTTCCTGAGGGCGGCCATGGCCCGTGGCCCCGAGCGGGTGCGGATGGCTGAGTCATCTTCGCGGTAAAGGGTGTCGCGGAGCCAGTGCAGAGACTCAATCGCCCACTGGCCACGGACAAGGCCGGCGATGGTCTCCGGGGCTGGCGCGCTTGGCGCCGAGGCTGGTGATGCCGAGCGCGGCGACCTCTGACAGGGGCGTGCCGTCCAGGGCGGTGACATGGCGCTCGATCAGGTATGCCTGGCTGACGTGCGGGAACGGCAAGTCCGGAGGCGCGTCGAGGACCTGGATGGTGGGGGTGGTGACCCGGCCATGGCCGCGGTCAGTGGCGGCAGGTGCAACCGGGACGTCCTGCCAGGGCAGGGCGTCGAGAACGTCGAACAGGCCGGGCTGGTTGTCCTTGACCGGGAACGCGAAGTCCGCGCCCCGGCCATGCACGTAGTCCGCGGTGGCGCGCTGCGTGTGGAGGGCATCGGCCGTTACGACGGCCCCGTCCAGGCTCAGGCCATCGAGCAGCGGGATGATCATCGGGATCTCGTTCGTCTTCGCGCCGACCTCGGTCTGGGCTGCGACGACGCCCCGGCAGCCGGCCAGGGCGGCCAGCAGGTGCACCTGCTGCCATCGGCGTTCCTGGCGCCCCGCACGGTCTTGCCGTCCACCCGGACCGGGATCAGCGGCACCTCGCCGCCGTCGTGCCCGGTGCCGGCGAGATCCCCGGCATCGCTGGCCCGCTGCATCAGCCAGGCGCCGCCGCCGCGTCTAAAGCAGCGGTATCAGCGCCGGTGACCACCCGCCAGATCGTGCATTTCGACGGCTTGTGCCTGGGGAACGTGGAGCGCGGTCCGGACGGTGAGATCTGGTATGCCGAGGCCTGCCTGCGAGTGCCGGGGCTGGAGTCGAGGCTGCGGGTTTCCGCGCATTACGCGCTGGGTTTCGATGACCTGGTCGCGTTCTTCGGGCAGTTGGCCGCGGACTGGCGCGGATGGCGGGGCGAGCGGACCTATGAGTCCCTGGAAGGGGACCTGCGGCTGGCTGCGACCCATGATGGCATGTGCGGCTCGCGGTCCAGCTCCGACACCAGCCAGCCGGATGGGTGGTCGGTGACCGCGGTTATCCGGCTGGATCCAGGCGAGGAGATGAGCCATGCTGCCGAGGGTGTAGCGGCGCTGCTGTCCTCCGCGCCGTAACAGCAGGTGCGGTCTCGGCTCACTGGCGGGCAGGTCGGGTTCCCCGCTTTGTGGCGTAGGCCTTGTAGCGGTGGATCTTCCGGCTGGTGGTGCGCGGCACCGTGGCCACGGTCTCGCCGTCGATGTCGAGCCGGAAGGAATGGTCCTCGGCGATCACGGTGACGATCTTGCGCGCGTGGCTCATCCCGACCTGGATTCTCTGGGTGGCGACCATGACCTGGCCACGCTCGGATACTCGCCGCTGCACTACGACGGGCCCGGCTGGCGGAATCGGGATTGTTGCGGCTCGCCGGGCGCCGCGCAGTCGGTGCCGGTCGGCTGGCTTGACCGGATATGGCATTGTCCGGAGCAACATGCCGTCATGACTGATCACAGCCATCTGGGTGCCGTCCATCCGCAGTGTGACCCGCTGACCGGCCAGCTCGAGCCCCACGTTGACCTGAGCGCGGCAACGCTGTCGGCCAGAACCGGCGCACAGCGGCCGCCATCACGGAACGACCTACCCAGATGACCGCATACGACCGGTCTGTTAGTTCGCATCTAGGGGCCATGCCCGTGGCGTGCCCGATCGAACGGTGACCAGCGGTGAATCACGGTCGCTCACGGGCACGCCACATCGGCCATGACCTGCGGAGAGCCAGGTCAGATGCGCCTAGCCGATGATCTCCTAAGCAGTAGGTCGTGCCAGACACCTCAATCACCAATATCAGCGCGCACGCCACCCGTTAAAGCGCTGTTCCTCCGGCCAGCCTCTACGGAGCCGATGCGGGGTCCTCGGTGTGCTGATGCTCATCGGTCACCGTCAGCGGCCGGGCGCCGCTGTCGCGGGCGCTGGTGGCCATATCTTCCAGGCTGCGCCCGGATGGCTCAGGCAGGACCAGGGTGAGGCCGAAGCCCAGCACGGACACTCCGGCGGTGAGCAGCAGCGTGCCGCGCAGGCCCAGGGAGGTCTGCAGCAGCGGGAACAGAAAGACGCCGATGAAGGCGCCGAGCTTGCCGACGCCTGCTGAGATCCCGTGCCCGGTCGCGCGCATGGTCACCGGGTACAGCTCGCTGGGCATCACGAAGGTGGTCATGTTGGGGCCGAACTCGGTGAAGAAGTAGCTCACCCCGTACACCAGCAGGAACGGGACCACCATGGTGGTCATGCCCGGTACCGCCGCGATGATCAGGAAGCAGAGGGCCATCATCGCGAACCCGGTCAGCTGCAGCCGCCGATGGCCGATCCGGTCCAGGGTGGCGATCGCCAGCACATAACCCGGTACCGCCGCGACCACGAAGATGGCCAGCTGGAGTGCGATCTTGGTCATGGTGGAGGCGTGCGGCGAGATCAGGCTGAGGATCTGCGGGGTGGAGATCGTGTTGCCGTAGTACGCATAGTCGAGCAGGAACCAGGTGCCTGCCGTCCCGGCCAGCATGATCAGCCACCGGCGGGTGGTGAGGAAGGCCCGCAGGCCCATCTCGTGCCGGAGCGCGCCTGCGCCGTTCTCGTTCCCGTTGACCTCCCCATCGGTGAAGTGGGACATCCGGCTCGCCGCCTGCTCCGCCTTTCCCTGCACCTGGACCTGGTAGCGCGGCGACTCGGGCATCCGGCAGCGCAGGTAGATCACCGCGGCCGCGGGGACCGCGCCCAGGGCGAGCAGGACCCGCCACGCCGTATCGTTACTGGCCCCGCCACCGAGCAGGGCCAGCGCGATCAGCGGCCCGACGATGAGCCCGAGCGCCTGGGTTCCGAACACCATCCCGACCAGCTTGCCGCGGTCCTTGCGGTTGGCGTACTCGCTCACCATTACGGCGCTGACCGGGTAGTCGCCGCCGACGCCGACGCCCAGCACGAAGCGGAACCCGATCAGCACCCAGTAGGAGGGTGACAGTGCCGAACCTAGCGCGCCAGCGATCATGATCGCGGCGACTATCCAGTACACGCGCTTGCGGCCGATCACGTCGGCGAAGCGGCCGAACACGAAGGCGCCGATGAACGCGGCGAACAACATCGTGGAGTTGAGCAGGGCGAGCTTGCCCGAACTCAGGTTCCAGTCCTTGGTGATCAGCGCGGAGGCGATCCCGATGACGAACAGGTCGTAGGCATCGGTAAAAAACCCCATCCCCGACGCCAGCACCGCACGCAGATGGAACCTGCTCAGCGACGCCTCGTCCAGCGCGGTGATCAAGTCCTTGGCCCGGCTCTCGGTCACCGCATCCCCCGCCGCCTATGCCGCCTGCCTCGCGACCGGCCGCGTTCGTTCTGCTGCGCCGGAAGCTATCCCACGTAAGCATCGCTCCGCCGACCTAAAAATGAACGGCAAGTGAACGTACGATGTTCGGCAGACGAACTCAAACCGTCGGCCCCAGGCTGGCGAGGCCGCGGGCAGCAATACCGCCAGCCGTAGCGTGGCTAACGCCGATGGCGGTCCAGAGCACCGCAACCTGACGTTTACTAGAGCCGATAAGGGTGAGGTCAATGGTTCAAGGCCATGCAGGGCACACCCAGGCACGGCGATGATCACTTGTTAGTGGGTGGCTGGCGCTGTGACCGACGGTGCCGCACGAGCGCTCACATGGGGAACAAGAGTGGTAGCTGATTTCCGGAACTGTGAGCAGTGCGGCACCTCCTTCGTGCCGCGCCGCGAGCACGCCCGGTTCTGCTCGGCTCGCTGCCGGGTCGCATGGAACCGCGAGCATGTGAGCGATCTGATGGCCGGGGCGAGCGCGCTCGTGTGGTCCATCACCGCGATGGGTGACGCGACAGAGCGGCTTCCCCGGGTGCGGGCATGGGACCGGCCGCGGGCGTTCGCGGTAATCGGTGAGGCGGTGTGGTGGATCACCATCGTCGACGCCACGCTGGTGCGCCATCACCCAGATGCCTACGACAACGTGATGACAGGCCAGACCCCGGCACAGCGCCAGCTGGTCGAGGGAACCCTGACAGGACTGCGTTTTGTCCGGAACCGGATCGGCGACGAAGCCGATCTTGCTGAGTTCATCGAGCCCTGCGAGGCCGGTCCGTGCACAGGCGAGAGGCGTATCACGGGCTGGACGTGGAGACCGGTGCCGGAACCGGCACTGGCATCGCTCCCACCACGCGGGCAGGCGTGGGAGATGACGCGGTACCAGGCCTACCAGGCTCAGCTGGCGGGCCACACCATCGGTGAGACCTTCGGCCGGGCCGCAGAGTTCCTCAAGCTGGCCGCCGCGAACGAGCCCCCCGTCCCAGATGCCAGCGCGCATGCCGCGTGCTGAAAAGCGCTCTTCCCAGGCCAGCCAGCCATCCGCTAGCGGCCCAGACATGGATCGCACTCCAGTCCTGACTCTCAAGATCACCGGGCCATTGGCGGACCATTAGACCCGGTAACCAGGGGTCTGTCACGGTCAAGAGCGGACACTCAAACTGCCAGGTCAGACCCCCTGGCGGCGTGGTCCGGTCAGATTCCCAAGCTGATAGTGCGAGTTCGATCCTCGTCACCCGCTCCACCAGGAAGGACCAGGTCAGGGCCGTGATCCCAGAGTCGGACCTGCACCTTCCGCGGGCCGTCGCCCATTTTCGGCGCCATCAACCTGGGTAGGCTGTGGTCACCATCGGCTACCCGAACATGCAGGCCAGTCGCGCGCCAGGCACCCATCATGGCACCGCATGGGGCGCCACACCATGGTATTATCCGCGTGCGTTATCTCTCTATTCTGTCCGGATTCGACCCCGAGCGAATTCGGCGTGCGACTAGCGATCACTTGCGCTGGTCGCTCTGTGGTCCGGCGAGCACTTCTTAGCCATGCGTGCTGGGCACGGGCACGGTGCGCCGCTGGCTAGTAGCGGAGTCGCTGTGGACACGCTCGGCCGCCCGTCCTTCCAAGGGGCCCGCTATGAGACTCACTGTGCTGACGGCCGTCACCGCATTGGTGATCATCGTCCCTATCCTGGAGTTGCTGCGGCGCCGGCAGCTCCGGGAGAAGTACGCTGTGCTGTGGATCTGCGTTGGCCTGGTCGTGTTGCCGCTCGGCTTCTTTCCGCGGTTGCTTGACTCGCTTTCCGCACTCACCGGAGTGGTGTCCGAGGTCAGCTTCGTCCTGTTCCTGGGTGTTGTTTTCCTGCTGCTGGTCTGCGTCCACCTGAGCTGGGAAGCCAGCCGGCTGGAGGAGAAGACCAGGACGCTCGCCGAGGAGGTTGCCCTGATCCGCGCGAAGCTTTCTGAGCGGGAGCCGATCGAGTGATCAATGACCTGTGCGTACTGATCATCGTGCCGGCCTGGAACGAGGCCGGCTCGGTCGGCGATGTCGTCAGGGAGATAAGGGGCGAGCTGCCGGGAACCGATGTTCTTGTCGTCGATGACGGGTCGGCCGACGGCACCGGGCGAGTTGCCCGCGAGGCTGGCGCAATCGTGGTCCGGCTGCCGTTCAACCTGGGGGTGGGCGGGGCGATGCGCCTTGGCTACCGGTACGCGAAGAGCGCTGGCTACGACGCCGCCGTCCAGATCGATGCCGACGGCCAGCACGATCCCCGGTATGTGCCTAAGCTCATTGACGGCCTGCAGGACGCGTCCCTGGTAATCGGAGCCCGCTTCGCGGGCGAGGGGGATTACCGGGTGCGGGGGCCGCGGCGATGGTCGATGGCCCTGCTGTCGTTCGTGCTGTCCAGGATGGCAGGATGCAAGCTGACCGACACGACCTCCGGGTTCCGCGCGTGTGATCGCGCGCTGATTGAGCTGTTCGCCGCGTGGTACCCGGTCGAGTATCTGGGTGACACCGTCGAGACCATGGTCCGGGCGATCCGCCTGGGACACTTGGTCAGGCAGGTCCCGGTGGCCATGCGGCAGCGATTCGCGGGGGTGCCGAGCAAGTCGCCGGCAAAGGCGCTGCTTTACCTCGGCCGGGCATTCCTCACGCTGCTGCTGGCTCTTGCCCGCCGATGAAGCCCGCGGCCAGGGTCCTGGGCCTGCTGCCGTCGGGGACGCTCCTGGTGGGGGCCGGACTGGCGGTGCTCGGCGGCGCCTCTTACGTCTACCTCGCGGTCGCGGGCCACGAGCTGGGCAGGCCCGGCGATGCCGCCCTGTCGGTGCTCTGGGTGATCGTCTTCTGCCTCGGACTCGGCCTGTTCTTCCCGGTCGAGCAGGAGCTCATCAGGCATGTTGCGGCGCGCGCTGTGACAGGCGAGGGGATCACCCCCGTTGTGCGCCGCGGCACCGTGCTTGCCGCAGTGATCCTCCTTGCGGTGCTGGTTCCCCTCGCGGCGGCGGCCCGGCCGGTAGCAAGTACCCTGTTCGGCGGCGATATCGGCATGGTGGCGGCGCTGGCCTGCGCGTTGCTGGCACTGGCGGTCGTCTCGGTGAGCCGCGGCGTGCTGGCCGGAATGGGCAGGTTCCGTGCCTATGGTGCGCAGCTCGGCATCGATGGCGGGCTCCGCGTTGTGTTCGCAGCCGCGCTCGGCATCTCCGGGGTGCGCTCGCCGGTCATGTTCGGCCTGATCCTCGCGGTCGCCCCGCTGATGTCCGCGGTCGTCACGCTCGGCCCGGCGCTGCGGGATCTTCGTCCCGGGCCGGCCGTCACCTGGATCGGGATGTGCCGGGGACTGGGCCTGCTGATCGGCTCCAGCCTGCTCGCGCAGCTCGTCGTGAACGTGGCGGTCATCAGCGCAGATCTGCTGTCGCCCGGCCGTCCCGCGGTGGTTGCCGCGCTGCTGGACGGCATGGTGCTGGCCCGGGTGCCGTTGTTCATCTTCGCGTCGCTGCAGGCCGCGCTGCTGCCCGGGCTGGCCGGAGCCGTCGCGGCGGGCCAGTACCAGGTCTTCGGGCGGCTGGTCGCGCGGGCCAGCGGGACTGTAGCCGTGCTGGGCATTGCCGGGGGCCTGCTCGCGGCAAGCCTCGGGCCGTGGCTGATCCCGGTGCTGTTCGGCGCCCGCCGCGTCCTCGGGCCGGCCGACTTCGCCTTGCTCGCGTCCGGGACGCTGTTCTACATGCTCGCGATGGTTCTCGGCCAGGGCGCGATGGCTCTGAACCGCCACCGTGACCAGCTGCTGGCCTGGGCAGCCGGCGCCGTGGTGCTCGGGTTTATCACGTTCCTGCCCGGAGAGGTCAGGCTCCGGGTGGAGGCCGCCTACGCGGTCAGCTCCCTGACGGTGGCCCTTGCGCTGGCACTCGTGCTGTTCCTTCGCGCGCCCGGGCCGGGCGGGGCCGTATCCGGCGGGACTGCGCCGGCGGCAAGCCTCACGGGAGAAACGCGGTAATGCCGAGGGTCACTGCGGTGGTGCTTGCCTACGGCGCCGAGCCGTGGCTGCACGATGCCGTATGCGCAGTGCTCGCATCCGTCGATATCGATATCGATGTCGTCGTTGTCGACAACGGGTGCGCTTCCGGCGCGGTCGACCGGGTCAAGGGACTGGACGGCGTCCGGGTCATCACGCCTGAGCGCAATTCCGGGTACTCAGGCGGCTGCGACCGCGGCGCGGCCGAAGCGAGCGGCGACTATCTCGCCTTCGTCAACTCGGATGCGATCGTTTCGCCCGCTGCCCTGTCGCGGCTGGCCGAGGTGGCGTCCGAGCGGGATGTGGGGCTCGCGATGGGGTCCATCCGCCTCGCCGGCTCGCCGGGGAAGATGAACTCGGCAGGCAATCCGCTGCACTTCACCGGGCTGTCCTGGGCCGGCGGCTTCGATGAGCCTGCCACCCGGTACGCGCTGCGCCGCCAGGTAGCCGCCGGATCGGGCTGCTGCTTCGCCATCCGCCGGGATCTCTGGGAAGAGCTGGGCGGCTTCGCCCCCGAGTATTTCGCCTACTGCGAGGACACCGAGCTCAGCCTGCGGCTGTGGCAGCGGGGCCTGACCGTCGAGTACGTTCCCGGTGCCGTGGTCCTGCACCACTATGAGTTCTCGCGCTATGAGCGAAAGCTGTACCTGCTGGAACGCAACCGCCTGCTGATGCTGCTCACCACCTATCAGCGCCGCAGCCTGGTGGTGCTGGCGCCGATGCTGGTGCTCACCGAGCTGCTGATGCTCGGGGCCGCGACCGCGGACGGCTGGGGCCGGGCCAAACTGCGCGGCTGGCTCTGGCTCTGGCGGCACCGCGGCTGGGTCCGGGCGCGGCGAGCCCTGATCCAGGCCGAGCGAACGGTGCCAGACGCGGTGATCTTCACCAGGATGACAGCGCGGATCGACCCGGCCAACGTCGCCGCGCCGCCGGGAGCTGGCGTACTCAACGCCATCATGAGCGGATACTGGTCCATCGCCCGCCGACTCCTATAAGCCAACCGCGACCGACGCGGCGGCGTCCCGCCATCCCGACCGCATCATGGCCCAGGTCTATCCTCATGGGTCTAGCTTTCGGCGACTGGCCCCGGCCCAGGCAGCTGACGAGCGCGAAGGAGTGACGTGCCCATCGACGACCCTGTCCCGGTAGCCGGATCCGGCGTGCCGCCCGCAGGGCGGGCGCCCGCTGGCCGATCCGCAGACCTTCAGGATTTCCGCCGGATCCGGCGGCGGTCCGCAGAGTTCCTGGCCAAGGTGCCGCCGTCGCGGCGGCTGCCGCTGGTGACGTACCTCGCCTGCCAGGCGATCTTCGGGTTCTGGTGGGCTGGGTTCTATCCGGGGCTGATGAACAGGGACTCGATCATCTACATAATGCACGTGACGACCGGGCCCTGGGTGGACGACAACTCGGTCCTCTACGACTCGCTGGTGTGGCTGAGCCTGCATGCGACCGGTGACCTGGGCGCGCTGACGCTCGCGCAGACCGTGGCGATGGCGGCGGCCCTCGCTTACACGGTTTACGCGTTCGACCGCCTCGGGGTGCCGGGACGGTGGACCGCGATAGCCGCGGTGATAGTAGCGGCGCTCCCGGCCCAGGGAACCTTCGTGATCTGGATCTGGAAGGATGTGGCGTTCTCGATCTGCGCCTACCTGATGGTGCCGACCCTGGCGCACCTGATCTCGCTGCGCGGTCTGCCGGACTGGCGCCGGGATCGCCGGGTGAACCGGCTGGTCGGCGCGCTTGGCCTCGAGATGCTCGGCGTCTGCCTGTTCCGGCAGGACGGGGCCGTGATCGTGGGGATCGCCGCGGTCGTGCTGGTCCTCCTGCTGGCCGGGATCCGGATCCGGCTAGCCGCGCTCGCGGTCGGCGCCATCTGCATCACGTTCGTGCTCAACCTCTTCGTCTATCCAGCCGTGGGCATTCAGCTGCCGCCTAAATCGCTGGTGTTCGGGCCGGCCAATGCGGACATCGCCGTCGTCTACGCTGAGGCGCCGCAAACCTTCACTCCGGCCGACCTGAAACTGATGTCGCAGGTGGTACCGCTGGCGGAGTGGAAGAAGTCTGCGGGCTGCTACAACTCCAACCCGACAACCTTCCTCCCCGGCTTCCCCGCAAAGGCACAGGAGCTGGCCGGCCCGCTCTACCAGCTTTGGCTGCGGGTGCTCCAACGAACACCCCGGCTACTCGTTGATGCCCGTATCTGCCGCGGCTCCATCGCCTGGCTTGTCTTCCCCGGCAACGCTTCTGCCGCGACCATCGACTACACCACAGCAGTCACAAGTAACGTCTTCGGGGAAGCCAGCGCAGTGCGGGACAACCCTTACCGGGCTGACATGGCCAGCCGGCCGCTCTTCGGGCACGATGCAGCGAATGCCCTGCGCAGCGCGAGCGAGAAGCCGGACCTCGATTGGCTGCTGTGGCGCGGGGCAACCTGGTCCTACGTCTCCTACCTGGCGGTGGCGGCTCTCGCTCTGCGCCGCAAGAACCGGGCGCTGCTTTCGATGGCGGCGATCGTGGCCGGCCAGCAGCTTATGGTGCTCGCAGACAACCCAACCCAGCTGTTCCGCTACATGGCGGCACCGCTGTTGATCGGCCCGATGCTGGTGCCGCTGTTCTTCGCGCGTAACGGGCGACTGGCAGAGACGGGTACCGGTGATCAGGCCGACACCAGCGCCTCCGGCCCGGACGGTCCGGTTCCGGGATGACCGCCAATGGCTGCGAACGAGTCGATTGGCCCCACCTAAACGAATGTTCCGGCCCCATTGGCGATCTTCGGGTGCGTGATGCGAACGCCTGAAGCGGCCCCACTGCGGTGGCCCGTCCCTTCCCGGGTGCCGCCAGGATGGCCGCTGCGAGGCCCGAGTCAAGGTCGTTCGTCCTCCGCTTCGCTACGCAATGCCGCGTAGTTAAGGGTCGGGCGGCAGGGTCAAGGAAGGGCACATGGCGGCGTGTCGGCAGGAGAAGCAACAGAACCTCTGGTAATTCGGAGCGATCCACCACAGATCATCCGACCACCAGAGGTCCCGTTGAGCACTCAGTCTGCCACGACCACGATCACTCATGCCGTCACTGTCGCCGAAGGTGTTTTCGCTCCGGGTCATCTGGGTGAGTTAACCCAGTACCTGCCGTTCGAGCTCGTCGACGATGTCCTGGACCAGACCCGGACGGTGCAGCGGCGGCTGCGCGACCTGCCCTCGCGCGCCGGGGTGTATTTCGTTCTTGCGCTGGCGATGTTCCCTGGCCTGGGCTACTGCCGGGTGTGGGGCAAGCTGACCGCCGGGCTGGCCGGCCTGGAGGTGCGGTGCCCGTCGGAGAAGGCGCTGCGGGATCTGCGCCGCCGCCTGGGTCCGGCGCCGCTGAAAGCGCTGTTCGATGTCGTGGCGGGTCCGCTGGCTCAGCCGCGGACGCCCGGTGCGCGGTTCTGCGGGCTGCGCACCGTGGCGTTCGACGGCTGCAACTCCCTCAAGATCCCCGACACTGACCGCAACCAGTCGTGGATCGGGAAGATCCGCTACCGGATGGGCCTGGCCGGATATCCGACGCTGCGGGTGATGGCGCTGGCCGAGACCGGCACCCGCGGGCTGCTCGGCGCCACGCTCGGCTCGAGAACCGACCGGGATGAGACCGGCCTGGCCCGGCGGCTGCTGCACCTGCTGGGCCCGGGGATGGTGGTGCTACTGGACCGGGCCTTCGACAGCAACGCGTTCCTGGCCGAGATCGCGGCCACCGGCGCGGTGCCGCTGGCGCGGGCGAAGTCCACCCGGGCCCCGCTGGTCCTGCGGCACTTGCCTGATGGCTCTTACCTGTCCTGCCTGGATGGCCTGGACGTGCGGATCGTCGAGGCCAGCGTGGTTATGACCGGCGCCGACGGCAGCCGCATCGCTGACAGCTACCGGCTCATCACCACCTTGACCGACTGTCACGCCTTTCCGGCCGCGGACCTGGTCCGGCTCTACCACGAGCGGTGGGTGCGACACGAAGTCGCTTGGAGCGAGTGGAACTCGCAGAAGGAGGGCCGGCTCATGTCGGTGACGTAGTTCCCGGTCTAGTTCGCAAGGACTGTTCCCGCCCTGGCGTGCGTCGCGGGTGACCGCGGGGTGCGAAGCCCAGGGAGAGGCCCAAGGGCCCCTGTTTCGCCCGGGGGGCACAGGCCAGGGAAAGGCCGGACGGGTGAACGTGAGTGAATCGCCGAAGACGCCTCGTTACGTGGACTCCCGCAGGCGGAATGCAGGAGGCGGGAGAACAGGGACCGCCGCTGGAAGGCGGCAGGTGCTGGCCGGTGTCCAACGACCGGCCGGGAGCGAACCATCGTCCCCGGGGTCCAGGCGGCACCCACCCCGGCCGCATCTCGACCATGCGGAACGTGACAACCCCGATGGGGTCCGGCAGGACGTCC